>Ga0208784_1000318_pt1 | contig 24261 bp, 50 predicted proteins | sample DEB19_08_DNA_FD_184531 | JGI IMG/M metagenome (GOLD analysis project Ga0208784, IMG submission 184531) | Aqueous microbial communities from the Delaware River and Bay under freshwater to marine salinity gradient to study organic matter... | ecosystem: Environmental > Aquatic > Marine > Coastal ... | reverse complement strand
TCTTTTCGCTTGCCTTATTCTCGTTTCTAGGTTAAAGTATATCTATGGTTAAGAAGTTGGTCAGGAGATAGGTCATGATGTTGGTCAGTGATATCAATAAGGCAATCCTCTCGGGTAATCTCTCGGCAGATGAATTGCGTTCTATTAATCAGGCATTGAAAGCAGCCTATACTATGCTACAGTCTCGTGCTAAGTTTTCCTTCTATATTGGTGAATCTGTTAATTTTGCCGATAGGTCAGGTCAGTTGATCACGGGAAAGGTCACGAAGATCAATCAAAAGACTATCAATGTGCGTACCAATACTGGTATGGAATGGAAAGTGTCTCCCTCTCTCCTTCGGAAGGCGTAATATCATGGAACTGTATGAACTGATCGAAACGATTGAACTCTCTGTTGAGCGTCATATCAATTCAAAGATGGAACAAATTACTCCTGCTCGAGATAATATCGGGTTGGATCCTCGCTCGGCATATACTCTGTATATCTCTGGGGAAGCAATTGCTGTTCCTAAGAGCCAGGATCGTACTCTGCAATATTATGGGGGATTTGAGTACGTAGATACAGAGTTTCGAAAAGAGCTCGGCGACTATGTATTTTATCTCGCCGACGATGACCGTGTCGCTGGTCATATCGAGCGGTATTTCGATAAGGACGAAGAAGCCGCTTGACTTTTTTCCCAAGTCAGGGTATTATAATAATATACTGAATGAAGGAGAGAACTATGCCTCGTGGTGTTCCTAAGACTGGTTTCCGTCGCTCCAAGAATACGGCTGAACGTATGGCTAACATCAAAGTCTCCTATACCGAGACCAAGGAAACGGACGCCCAGATCGAGGCCAAACTCGCCGAGCGTTTCGAAATCCTTGATGTTCTCGCCGAGGCGTGCACTCTCGGTAATGCTCGTGCGCTTATTGTCTCCGGTCCCGCTGGTCTCGGTAAATCCTTTACTATCGAGCAGCGTCTTCGCGAGTGGGATCCGAACGAAGTCAACCATACTATTATCAAGGGTTATGTGCGTGCTACTGGCCTCGTCAAATTGCTTTATGCATATCGCGAGGAAGGTCAGGTGCTCGTGTTTGACGACGCAGATGCTATCTTCTTTGATGACGTCTCGCTTAATCTCCTCAAAGCGGTTTGTGATACCACAGAGCGTCGTCGTGTCTCTTGGTTGTCTGAAGGTAAGTTGATTGACGAGGATACAGCGGAGATTGTTCCTCGCTCGTTTGACTTCAATGGCACGGTAATCTTTATTACTAACTACGATTTCGACGCCATGATTGAGCGTGGTCACAAACTTGCTCCTCATCTTGAGGCGTTGGTTTCTCGTGCTCACTATATTGATCTGGCGATGAAAACTCGTCGTGACTATCTGATTCGTATTCGTCAGGTAATTAAGCAGGGTTTGCTTTCTTATCTTAATATGAACGAACAGATGGATGTAATTAACTTTATCGAGTCCAATCACTCGTCACTGCGCGAGCTTTCGCTTCGTGTTGCTATTAAGATTGGTAACCTGCGTAAGACGAATAAGCAGTGGCAGAAACTCGCTAAGATTACCTGCTGCAAATGAGGACAGACTTCCATACATTTGACTCTGGGGATGTGGTGATTGCAATAGATCACCCATTCTCCAATCCAGAGTATATTAAGATTGGAGATCTCTACGTCATTGATCAAATGTTTGACGATGCAGGAATTGTAAGTATAATAGGGTTTCCTCGGAATAAAACGTTCCCCGAAGAGATATTCAGAAAGGTAGAAGAATGACTATGAACTGCTACATCGTGGATATTGATGGAACGATTGCTAATACAGAGCATCGTATTCATTATATCACCAATGGACATAAGGATTGGGATGGTTGGCATTCCAATGCTCATAAAGATGAACCAATCGAGGAGATTGTTAGCATTCTAGATATGGCAGCTGCTGCTGATATTAAGATTGTTCTCTGTACTGCTCGTGATGAAAAGTGCCGCCAGGATACTCTTGATTGGTTGCATTCCAATGATATTCCCTATGATGCATTGTATATGCGTAAGAAGGGAGATCGTCGCGACGACGATATCATTAAGTTCGAATTGTTGAAAGACATTCTTGCTGATGGATATCATCCTATTCTTGTGCTTGAAGATAGAGATAGGGTTGTAAAGATGTGGCGTCGTGCTGGTCTTCGTTGTCTGCAGGTATCGGAAGGCGACTTTTAACTTGCCTTCCATCTCATTTGTATTATAATATATGAATGACTGGGAGTATAACATGCGCCTGACTGTTCGTATTCTTAATCCTTTTTGGCACGCCAGAGACCGTTATGCGGCTGGCGTGCTTCAAGAGTATACAGATTACACGGGCGAGATCATTCCTAATTATCCTTGGTTGGATGATAATTGGTTTGTATTACAGGAGAATAATGGTGATACGAGAATACTTAACAAAGACAATATTGTCTGTGGTTGGACTGCTCCTAGTGATAAGCATGTTCCTGCTAGACGATACGTTTCTATCCCAGGTAAAGCGGGAAGATTTTACACTGTATCTTTGTCTACTGACGGGCTACGATTTACTTGTAATTGCACTGGTTACTCGTATCGTAGAACATGTTCTCACGTTCAAGAATTAGAGGCTGCTTAAAATGGAATTTGATAATCTTGTTGTAGTTTGTTTGACTGCTATTGCTTTGGCGTTTATTGGTGTTGTGTTTGTCAGCAACCAACGAAGCAATGAGATAAGTAAACAAAAGTATGATCTCTGCGTATCACATGGTGGTAGTTATCTAGAGAGTGGTAGCGATGGTTTCTGTATCGCAAAGGATGGATTGACAAAGTGAAGATTGAAGGGTATGTTATCATGCAGCCATCAATTATCCCTGGTAAAGTATGCATTCCGCATACACATACATTTGCCAATACTGCTGGTGAAGCATGGAGAATACACGTTGGTCCTAATGTAGATGAAATGGATATTTCTACTCGTATTCAATTCTGGCACGACAGAGGATATAGAGTGAAGAAAGCAACTATGGAAATTTATAGAGTGTAGAAACCAATTATGGAGATTGAGGAATGAGCATTGAACAACTAAATCACGATATCCATGTTACAGAACAAGAAAAAGAAATCAAGCGACTTCAAAAGTATGAGAAGTTGGTTCAGTTCATTGCCAATGATTATTATGAAATGTCACACGATAAGGTCAAGTGGCAGCATAATGACTGGTATAAGCGTTGCCGCAAACTGATTGAGGAAGATCAATGACTGATAAAGAAATCTATAAAGAACTGTGGGAAGCGTATACTAATAGTGATAAATTAGAATTCCTAAAAGATTATATCAATGCAGCAATAAGGCATATTGATAAAAATGAATATACTATGTATGATCAATTACATTTCAGACGTGATCAACTTGAGATACTTCTAAAAGGATTGGAGAAACTATGAAAACATATCGACTGAAAGATACATCTGTAATCAATCTAGATTTTGTGCAGTCTATTGGTCCAATTCAGAATGATGGATACAACAATTACGAGTTTCGTATCTATATGAACAACCATTGGCTCGTGCCCAATTTCAAAACAAGGAATGAAGCAATAGAACAGAGAGATGCTCTTATTCTAGAGTTGGAGCAGTATGAACACAGAAAAGCTATATAATTTGTCCTTAAAAATTTAAGGAAAATATTAACAACAAGGAGAGTTATAATGATTTATTTTTGTCCAAATGGTGGAGCGATTAATACTACATATGTTGAATTCGTTTCTCCAATTCAATATGTTGAACCAACAGAAGAGAATAAGTTGGAACAACCAATTAATGTTTTCTTTGTTCGAACAATGTCTGGTTTTTCCATCTCTTTCGAAGATCTAGAAAGAGACGATCTAGAAATTACTCGACATAACATATTAACTGCTATGGAAACTCCATGAGATCGCACATATTAAACCCCATCCCAGGTAACTTTATCCTGGGATGGTATATGGAAGACACAACTCTATGTGACAGAATAATCGATTGGTTTAATAAAGTAGAAGATAGAGAGTATGGATTTATCTACAATGAGTTTGGTGATAAAGTAGTTGACAAAAGAATAAAAGATTCAATCGATTATAATCTTTGCAAAAAAGAACTATTAGACGAATACAATATTCATCTACAAGCTGTACTCAAGAGATATCAGAGAATATATCCATTATCAGCGTATACTGATAATATAGAAGTGTTGAAACCTCCAAACATACAATATTATCCTCCACGTGGAGGTTTTAAGATTTGGCATTCTGAGAGATTAAGTTGTGTCGAACCAGGAGTCTCTCGTCATTTAGCATTTATGACTTATCTTAATGATGTAACGGACAAGGGTGGAACACAATTCTATCATCAACGTATTAATTTGCGTCCAGAAAAAGGATTGACTGTGATATGGCCAGTAGATTGGACTCATTTTCATAGAGGAGTTTCGTCACCAACTCAAGAGAAATATATTGTTACAGGATGGTTTAATTTTGTTCCTAACAAAACAAATAATAAGAAACCCTTCCCTGCGATAAGAGATCCAGGTATACCAGAGTAAAATGCCAGCACATATAACTAAAACACATCCTGTTGATGGTAGAGTTCGAACAATGCGTTTCGATCTATTAGAACAGGATGAATTCGAAAGGCGATTTTTGATGCATCGTCGAGGAGAGATTACAATTGACGAGGCGTTTCCAATGCTCTCGAGAAACGCTCGAGAGTTTATTAAAAGCGGAATGACTATTGACGAATGGGAGAAAGAGTATGGGAATAAAGTATAAGATTCTCGTGTGGGGATCAGCGATCGTTATTACGGCGGTTCAGTATTATCTGGCCGCCATTTTTGTTATCTATGCCCTAAAATAGTACTTGACATTTTTACAGGATACAGTATAATCATTGTTGAGGGTTGATGAGGAGATATCTAATGAAACTGTTTAATCCAATAGCATTCGAGTTACGCTCGAACAAATACAAACAACGAGTAGTGAAGAGTAAGAAGAAGTATGATCGTAAACGTATTAAGCAGGAGAAATATAATGACTAATGAACAAGAGATCGAAGAGAGAATTGCTGCTATGGAACTACTGATGCTACGAGGATATATCTCTCTGGCTAAGTTCCTCGAATTCGTACGTAATGTTAGGAAAGAGAATGAATAGATCAGAACTACTCTCCGCTGGATATAAGTTCTTCGAAGACCATTTTGGTAAATCCAATGGTGGATATCAGAAACGTATACTCAGCGAAGATGGTAGACGTACTCGTTACTTTATCAGTGTATATTACTATGATTTCTCTCAGTTTAAAATGCCATGGCCAGAAGGATATGATTGTAAGTTGCAGTTTAGAGTAAAAGATGAATATCTCAATCTGGAGTTTGGTTGTAGAGACTTGACTATTGAGCAGGTAGAGCGTAAAGTAGAGTGGTTGTTTACTACTCTTGGAGCAGAGGATTACGAGTGATGAAGATTCAGTTAGTATCTGATATCCATTTGGAGTTTGGCCATACGGTCAGCATCGATAATGCTGGTGCAGATGTGCTGGTATTGGCTGGTGATATCTGCTCTGCCCGTAATATCAATGACTATATGTGGTTCTTTCAGGACTGTGCTTCTAAGTTCCAGAATGTGATTTACATCATGGGCAACCATGAACACTATAAACACACATTCAATGACACGGCGAAGGTTATTCGAGAGTGCTTGGCAGAGCATGTTCCGAGTAACTTTCATTTTCTAGACAACGAGACTATCACCATATATGATGTAAAGTTTATTGGTGCTACTCTTTGGACTGACAATAACAAAGGGTGTATTGTCACAGAAGAAAAACTTCGGTTTGGTATGAACGACTTTCGCCTTATCAAGTATAGAGATTCTGTGGGTAACTACTTCAAGTTTACTCCTTCTATGTCTTTTTATGAACATAGAAGAACACTTGCCTATATCGGCACGCAAATCGTGGATGATCCTTGTGTAGTTGTTACGCATCATCTGCCGTCGTTCAAGAGCATTCATCCTAAGTATGCGGATGAACACTACATGAATGGTGGTTATGCTTCTGATCTGGAGCATATGATGAATGAGAATGTGAAAATGTGGATACACGGACATACCCATGAACCGTGTAGCTATATGGTGAATAATACCCGTGTTGTTTGCAATCCTCATGGGTATCCTGGTGAAAGAGCAAACCCTAATCTTGGTCTTGTTTTGAAGGTGTGATATGACAGAGTTTCTACCCAAAGATCCAACAAAGGCACTGGTCGAGGTCAAAGAAAAACTGTATGATCGGATGGATGTTCTTCGGTCTTGTATCGGTCCGCACGATGAATATGGTGATGATGTCCAAAATGAGATGCGGAACGAAATCTCCTTTCTAGAGGAACTGCTTGACATTATTGAAAGATCATAGTATAATATCTCTATGATGGAGGAAGAGATATGAGAAGATTTTATCGTATACGACATTGGCACAGTATGCGTGTAACTCGATGGATGAACTATGGATGGGGTCCGACTAAGAGGGATATTCCATATCATGAGTCTCTACTAGACGCCCACAATCGTCGTCCTATTCGGAGAAAGTAAATGAAAACATCGGCCAGTGAAATCGCTATCATTATCGGACTGATTATGATAGATTGTGGCATTTATTTCAATCAAGGTGCGGGACCAGCATTGATTATCGGTGGATGCCTTGCCATTATTTATGGTGTAGGAAAAGCGTTTAGAGACGATATGAAATTTTAGAGAGGACATGAAATGAAACTGGCATGGTTATGTTATGATTATGAAGACCGTTGTCATCCTTACACCTACAAGGATCCGGTAATCTTGTTCGAGGAACCGTTACGGTATCTTTATGATAAGGTTGTTCCTATCGTATATGCGGAGATTGTAACATAATGTGGGTTCGAACTGATCTCGGTGGAATGTCAGATACAACACAACAGATGTCTTGGCAGACTATTCTAGATTGGCAGGTTCAGATGTTTTTCTATTCCTGCTATCTGTATTATGTGCTTGACAATCCGAAGTTAGATGATGCTGGTTTCGATCGCATCATTGATATTATGGAGGCACATTTCGATGAACTACCCGAGCGTATTACGCATACTGTTGGCCCTGGTCAGATAAAGGCAAACGCTCATCTCTTTGCCCATGATCTCTCCGATGAAGAAAAAGAAAATGCTTTACTTTGGAGAAATAAGGAGTTATAATCTAAATAATGTGGCTCATGTGAGCATTACAGAAGGAGAATGAAAATGTCTAAGAGAAGTCCATACAGAGTTGTATACACTGTCAAGACAGAGAACGGATTTATCGTCGATCGCTCGAAACATTTTCCTACCTTCGAGGATGCTAAAGTATTCGTTCAGTTACTGCGAGAAGGCGGTAATCTGGTTGGTCGTCCATGCTTTGAGATTCGATAATGGCATTAGAAGAACATGACTATACTGACTGGTATTTCAATGTTCATTATAGAGTCTGGTGGTATTTTCGGGTTCGCTGGTATTTTTATGATGATTATGATGCGTGTGAAATCGAACCCGTATTCTATTGGGGTGCATAATGACTGCAAAAGATGCAATTGTTTGGTTGCAAGAAGCTGCAAGGTATTTCGAGAAACGAGACACTAGAGGAGAGGATTCTGCTTTCTGGTCAAACTTATATAATGCTGAAGCTGCCCGCGACATCGCTAATCTAATCAAAGAACTCACAGAAAGCGAAAACAAGTGAAATGGTTTCTTGTGATATATGTTTTCAACTGCACGAGTATCGCCGAACCAAATTTAGAGAAGTGTCCATCAACTATGCAAAAGATAGCAATGCCTTCTAAAGAAGTATGCTATCAAGTTAAAGATCTAAACAGTAATCTATCTGAGTGCTGGGCAAAAGGAGAATAACAATGATCAAGCGTTATAATCTACAGTTAAATGTTTGGGAAATTGGATACTGGGTCAGCAACACGACTTTTAAGGTGGTGGCATTCTCTAGGACTTGATCTCCCTAAATAGGGTTGCCTTCGGGCAATTCTTTCGAAAGGAGATCATCATGTTCAAGAATGTTACTGCAAACTGGAAGACTACAGTTGCTGCTCTTATCCCATTGCTAGCATACGGTCTAAAATATGCTGGTGTATGGCCAGAGTCAATGCCTCTTCCACCACTAGATGAAGTATGGCCATTCCTACTGTCAATTCTAGGTATTGGTATTGCTGCCAAGGATAATAATGTGACAAATTCGTCACATCCTAGCGATCCTACATCACTATAAGAAATTGGGAGGCTCAATTGCCTCCCTTTTTTACAATGACATCCGAGTCATTTAAAAATTTTCTAATACTCTCAATGGATGATTTACATGTTATATTATTCTTATACAACGTCAGAACAGTCTTGGCAACCTCTTTATCAGTTAAAGTTTTCCACTCCGGAAACTGCTTTAATACAGGGCAGTGATACATTGCTTCGTCTGGGTGCACTACCAAGTATTTCGTTGTTTGAACTATTTGCGTCTCATTACATGCTGCTACCGAAAGGGAGAGGAATACCACCAGAACAATTGAAAGAAGTTTGTTCATTTCTTTTCCCCGAGTGACTTAAACAAATCTTTTAATACATTAGATGCAGGAGCCGATGGTTTCTTTTCCAAATCTATTTCTAATTGTTTTAATTTTTCTTGGAGAGCGTTTTGTTCATTGATCAATTGATTTACGTAATCACTACGTTTTTCATAAATCTCTTGCATCGTTGCTCTTTCTTGCTCTTTTTGCTTGACCATTGCGAGCAAATCATTTATAGTATTTTGATCGAGAGCTCTTTGTCTTTCGGCATCTAAAGCATTGAGGTGAATCTTGAATATTGCTACACCAAGACCAACTGCTAATGCTAGGATGACTATATATTTTACAGAACCAGATGCTATTAAAGATAATAGTATTTCCATTTTGTATCCTCCGTGTTAACGGAATATTTATAGGAGAATAATATGTTTAGACTTACTGATGAAACTCGTGCAGCAATCGTTACAATTCTTCGTGATCAGTTTGGTCTCACGCAAACAGATGATGAAATAAATGCTACAATTGATCAGATTATTGACGTTGTCAAGAAGCAGTTTGGTATGTGATGTATAAAAGGGACAAGTGGGAGAAACTGAAGAATCTTATTAATGCTGACATCTCTCATGCTGTTCATTATTCAAGCGACAAATTGTTTGAACACAGTGTGTCGCTTCGATATAAGAACTATATGGAAGCAATAGATACAGAAGAAAACTGGTATAAAGAATATCTTAGATATATGGAAAATGACGATGAAAGTGTTGAATAAAGAAATTAGATTAGACAAATCTGAACCACAACTTGTTCTAACTATAGCATTTCCATTAGAATTAGTTTATAAATCAAGAGAACTTTCTCCAGAAGAATTTTTAAAAACAATCAATAAAGCAATAGCAGACTATGATAAGGAACACGAGCAATGAAATACACAGCACCAGTAGAGTCAACATTATTTCTTCTTCGTGATGTTCTAGGTTTCAATAATGAAAACACAGAAGCAATCCTAACAGAAGCAGCCAAACTATGTGAAGATGTTATTGCACCAACTAATCAGATTGGTGATAAGAAAGGATGTTGGTTTGGAACAGCAGAACCAGGATCAAAAGAAACTGGTGTTTTAGTTCCTGATGAGTTCCATGAACCTTGGAAGCAGTTCACAGAAGGAGGTTGGCTTGGCTTATCAGTTCCTGAAACCTATGGTGGACAGGGTATGCCGTTTACACTTGCGGTTGCGTTCAACGAGTTTGTATCCTCTTCTAACATGGCTTGGTCTCTATATCCTGGCATTACTCGTGGAGCTATTCAGACCCTGCTAGTATCTGGTTCAGCACCACAGAAAGAACATTTCATTCCGCCAATGGTTCGTGGTGAATGGACAGGAACAATGTGTCTAACAGAACCACATTGCGGCACTGATCTTGGTTTGTTAAAGACTAAAGCAGTAGACAAGCACAATGGTTCATTTGAAATCACAGGTCAGAAAATATTTATCTCTGGTGGTGATCATGATCTAACAAAGAACATTCTTCATCTTGTTCTAGCAAGAGTTGAAGGTGATCCAGAAGGCGTCAAGGGTATCAGTCTATTTGCTGTGCCTAAGTTTTTGGTTGATCTATCACGTAACAATGTTTCTGCTGGTGCTGTTGAAGAAAAGATGGGTATTCATGGTTCACCAACATGCGTTATGAACTTTGATGGTGCTACAGGTTTCCTTATCGGTGAACGCTGTAAGGGTCTTCAAGGTATGTTTATTATGATGAATGAACTAAGACTTGGATGTGCCATTCACGGTCTATCACAATCGGAGTTGGCTTATCAAAATGCTGTGGACTATGCTAAAGAACGCAAGCAAGGATATTCTCTGGTTTCTCGTGATTCTGGTACTGTATCTATTGTGGATCATCCTGATGTTCGCCGTATGTTACTTGATGTTAGGTCTATCAACGAGGCTGCTAGGTTACTAATACTAGAAGCGGCAACATTGGTTGATGTTGTAAATGCTGATGGATCTACAACAGACATGGCAGTTGAAGCAGATATCAAGAGACAGAAGGAAGATGCAGAAGATCGCCTTGGTCTAATGACTCCTGTTCTCAAAGGAGTTATCACTGATTATGGTGTAGAGAATGCTATCAAGATGCAACAGGTATGGGGTGGTCATGGATATGTTCGTGACAATGGTATGGAACAGATTGTCCGTGATGCTCGTATTGCTATGATCTATGAAGGTGCTAATGGTATTCAGGCACTTGATCTTGTTGGTCGTAAGTTGCCAAAGAACATGGGTCGTGCCATTACTAAGTTCTTCAAGGATAGTGAAAGTTTCTTGACTAGTGCATATGATAAGGATATCAATCCAATTGTGCAGCCAATGACAAGATCATTGAATGAACTAAAGCAAGCAACAGAATGGTTGATGCATAATGCTATGTCTAATCCAAACAATGCTGGTTCTGCATCTTATGATTATATGAAGATGTTTGGACTTGTTATGCTTGGTATGGCACACATTAAGATTTGTCTGGCTACCCGAGTTTTCAAATGTAAAGAAGACGAAGAAAGACATAAAAATGCTACATACTTCATGGAGCGTATTCTACCGGAGACAAGTTTTCTATTACAGCGTATTAGAGAAGGTTCTGACACTATGATGGGAGCAAACTTTTGATTTTTGATTACAAAGAAGATACCTGTAAGTATGTTGTCCATTCCAAGAAGAATGGGAACGAGTTTGCTGTTTCGTTTCCCTCTATGGATCAGGTTGCTGACTATGTAGAAACGGAAGAGAATATAACAGGTGTGTGGAAAGTGGTAGCACAGAAGATTCCACCACAGGTATATACGAGAAGGGTTCAATATGTGGTACAACCCACCAGAAGCGATTACTTGAAGAGTTGAAGATGTGGATTAGTATTCATCAAGATAGTATCATTGTTTGTCGTCGATGTAGTAGATACAAATGGCTAAGACCATATGATGAGTTTCTTTGTAGCACATGGTCAAGACATATCAGAATGACCAATAGGAGAATGAGGAAAAAGTATGTATGACGAAATATTTGATGATAATCTCAATGGTGGTATTCCCCACGGTTACTAATGCTCAAATGGTTATGACAAGGGACAATCATTCTTTGACACAAGCAACACCAAACGCTCCACAGACAACTCCTACATACTCTTGGCAGCCAAACACAACGGCTGGAACTACACAAGGGTGGCAGTCAACTGTTCCTACAGGAGGAGTAAGAACTACCATACCGCAATGGCAGGAGTTAGAATGAATCTATTTCAAGAAGGAAACTTTATATCACACGCAGGACAAGAGTTAAACTGGAAGATTGAATGTGATGCTCTTACTGATGAAGATTGGGATTGTTTAGCAAGGATTATACATGAGCGTACTCGCTTTGGCAGTGTTTACGGTATTCCTCGCGGTGGCATTAAATTGGCTAAAGCACTAGAGAAATACATAACACCTGATCATCCATTACGATTGGTTGTCGATGATGTGTACACAACTGGCAAATCAATGAAAGAGGTAATGACAGGTGATGATCTAGGGTTTGTTGTCTTTGCTCGTAGACGCATAGACTTTCATCCACAGCATTACATTCGTGCTATCTTTACTATGGATATGATATGATCGTAGAATATTACATAGAACAACAATCGCTTGAAATGTCTATTGGTTGTTTTGAAATAAATCCTTTATTAGATAAACCATATTGGGCAGCATTATCTTGGTGGTTAGTTCCAGGAACATTTAGTTATGACTGATGAAGAAGAATTAGTAAAACAGTTACATGAACTGGCTGATTGGGTAGAGAAACATAATGGTGTTCATTGTGCTTCAGTCCCTCGCAAGGCAGCATATACGATAGACAGGTTGAACGAGAGCAACGAAATTTATCGCTTGCAACTAAATAAAAAGTCATTTACTATTGTAGAAATAATTAATAGATATATTGGTAACGTGAGAGTATTCCTGTATATGCTCCAACAGAGGAGAAAGCGTGTCAAAAGATAAAAAGAAATACAGAGCAATTTTTATATCTGATGTTCATCTTGGCACTCGTCACTCTAACGCAGAAAAACTATTACAATTTCTAAAAGAAACCGAAGCTGACAGATACTATCTGATTGGTGATATCATTGATGGTTGGATGATGCGTGGTAAGGTATACTGGCCACAAGCACACAACAACATTGTTCAGTTTTTTCTAAAACAATCCAAAAAAGCAGTAGAAATATATTACGTCACTGGCAATCATGATGAGTTTCTTCGTGAATACGTTGGAACAGAAATGGGTAACATTAAATTAGTAAATGAAACAATACATCATGGAGAGAATGGTAAACGATATCTCGTTATTCATGGCGATCAGTTCGATCTTGTTACGATGAATGCGAAATGGCTTGCTATGATTGGTGGATGGTTATATGATAGAATGATCGATATTAACAGATATCTCCAGTGGGTTTATAATAGATTAAATATAAACGGTTTCTCTCTTTCTGCTTGGGCGAAACACAATGTCAAAGAAGCAGTAAATTTTATTGGCGACTACGAAACAGTGGTTGCTGATGCGGCAAAAAGGAAATGCGTAGATGGAGTGGTTTGTGGTCATATTCATCATGCTAATATATCTGTTTTGGACGGTATTGAATACATGAACTGTGGTGATTGGGTTGAGTCCTGTACCGCTATTGTAGAACACCACAATGGAAAATTTGAGATTATAAGACGATGAAATTAACAATATTTACAGATGCATGGTATCCACAAATCAATGGAGTAGTAACTACTCTTGATATGACTAAACAAACTCTAGAAAAACGTGGATGGGAGGTAGAAATTGTCCATCCAGATATGTATAGATTTACAATTCCTTTACAACCGTCCACTGGTATTTTTATGCCATTGCTGCCTATGGGAATTGCTGATGAACATGTTCGTAATGCAGACAAAATTCATATAGCAACAGAAGGAGCTATCGGTCTTGCTGCAAGATATAGTTGTAAGAAACACGGAAAAAATTACACTACATCCTTTCACACAAAATATCCGGAGTATGTTAAGATTCATACTGGTATATCACCAAGAGTTAGCAGTAAATATTTTCGTTGGTTCCATAGAAACAGCAATTGTGTTATGGTTACAACCCCCCAAATGGTTGATTACTGTTCTCAACTTGGTATTAAACGATTAAAGATCTGGAGTCGTGGTGTTGATACAGAACTATTCAAACCAGATCCCAACTGGAAATCAAAGGGAGATGGTATTCGTGCCATTTATGTTGGTAGAGTTAGTGCAGAGAAAAATCTAGAAGCATTTTTAAATATTAGTAACGATAATATTATTAAATTGGTTGTCGGTGATGGACCCCAACTTGAAGAGTATAGATCAAGATACTCAGACGCTTATTTTCTCGGTCGTAAGACAAGAGAAGAGATTTCTAAACTGCTTCAAGTTCAAGATGTATTCGCTTGGCCTTCTCTGACTGATACTTTTGGTTTAGTTGTTCTAGAAGCAATGGCATGTGGACTACCAGTTGCTGGATTTGATAATGAAATTAATAGATACATTATTGACGATAAATCCGGAGTGCTTACAGGTAAGTCTCTTGAACATGCTATTAAAAGTGCCAGTCTATTAAATCGTGATAATGCTGTAATAAGAGCAAAGAAATTTTCGTGGGATGCAGCAACAGACCAATTTATAGAAAACCTAGCATGATATGGAAGAAGAAACTTTAGATAGTATATTATTGGATCAACTACACTCAGCAAGAAATGGGCAGAAATTGATAAAAAGAATAAAACAATTATTTAAAAAAGACCCTAATCTTGATGCGTTGGAACATCAGAATAAAGTTCGTATTGAATTTTTTGAAAATATGATTGAAGACAAAGAACTTCTCAATCAGAAAAATAAAAAGAAACCACAAAGAGAAAGCGATTTGTTATCTAAAAATCCTATGCTGGAAACATATAGATTCGCAATGTTTGCTTCTTTGTATGGATATACTGTAATGCTAGACACTATGAAAAATTATATTTCATATTTCAAGAAAGACGATAATGAGAAGAACAATAACTAATTTACAGAATTTAGTAGAAATTCCAGAATCTATTATCTTAGAAGCAGTGCAATATATTCCGGAAGATGAAGAAAGTGGAATGAGAACAGTTTTATTGGCCGCAGATGAGTATCGTGCGGCCAATTTGACACCAGTATTCATATTGGACCAATATAGTATGAATATACTGGTGGTATGTAAGGAGACATTTGGTAAGCGTCTCCATTAACAAGGAGGGTGTAATATGTCAAGATCATATAAGAAACATCCAGGTGGTGGAATTACTACTGCATCTAGCGACAAACCATGGAAGAAAATAGATCATCGTCGCTATCGCCACTACTATAAAGATAAGATTCGACATGAAGAGTATGATGATATCGAACCACCGAATTACAAAGAAGAACCTTGGGGCTGGCCAAAAGACGGTAAACAGTATTGGACAGAAGGTGTAGATGATTATCGTTGGATGAGAAAATAGTATTTGACTTTCAAATAAGGATATAGTATAAATACTACCAAGAGTGGCGGTTTCCGTCACCAAGGCGAAACTGACCACTTGATTATTTTCTCAAATGGAGAATATTACATGAGTACAGTAACTACAACTACAGTTGCAGAAAAGGCGGAAGTCGTCGATCTTCGTGGAATGTGGATAGGACTAGGTCTCCTAAACGTATTCTATCTAATTGTTCGCATTTATGAACAGGTATACGGCTGGAGGGCTGGACTTGATTCATTTGCGCCAGAGTTCCAGACATATTGGATGTCTATTCTTTGGACAGAGATTCCTCTTGAGTTAGTTTCAGGACTAGCACTTGCTGGATATCTTTGGAAGACAAGAGATCGAGCAATTGACAGCGTGGCTCCTCGTGAGGAGATGCGCCGTTTAGTTACTCTTGTTCAGTGGCTTGTTGTGTATGCCGTCGCCATTTACTGGGGCGCATCCTTTTTTACTGAACAGGATGGTACATGGCATATGACTGTTATCCGTGATACTGACTTTACTCCAAGTCATATCATTGAGTTCTACATGTCATATCCTATTTACTCAATCATTGCCGTTGGTGCTTTCTTTTATGCTCGCACTCGTATTCCATATTTCTCACATGGATACAGTCTTGCATTCTTGATTGTTGCTATCGGTCCGTTTATGATTATTCCAAACGTTGGTCTCAACGAATGGGGTCATACTTTCTGGTTTATGGAAGAACTATTCGTAGCACCTCTACATTGGGGCTTCGTGTTCTTTGGCTGGATGGCACTTGGTGTCTTCGGCGTTGTTCTCCAGATCCTTGGTCGTGTTCATGCTCTTGTTGGGCGTGAAGGCGTAAGACTTCTAACAGAGTAAAAAATATTTGAGGGGGAGGTATTGACTTTCCCCTCAACACAACTATATAATAACTGTGCTGTCGAAAGAAGCACTATTTAAATCTCGCTAATTATAGGAGAAACAAATGACAAACGACGTATTTTCTTTCAATACAACTAATTTCGATAAGTTTTTTGTTGGCGCAGACAAGATGTTAAAGACACTAACATCAGCGCATGATGCCTACGCAAAGGCAGTTCCCGGATACCCTCCATATAACATTATCAAGAATGACGAAAACAACTACACCATTGAAATGGCCGTGGCTGGTTTTGGTAAGCACAATATTGATATTGAACTCGCAAACAACACATTGATTGTTAAGGGTGGATCTACTGTTGGTGAAATTGATCCCGTGAATAATCCTATAGAATATGTTTGGAAAGGTATTGCCGACCGAGTGTTCACTCGCAGATTTACCCTTGCTGATACAGTGGAGGTAAAGAATGCTGAACTTATTAATGGGATGCTCAAGATCTTTCTTGAAAATGTTATTCCGGAAGAGAAGAAACCACGAAAAGTGGATATCAAGTAATCTTCTAAATAAAGAGAGGGGACCACCCTCTCTTTTTCATTAGGAGGTTATTATGTCTTTTGACATCAAACAATATTGGCCACAGCCAAAACCTAATCAACTAGTTCAACACGAATATTATAATCCCGCCGATCAGAAAACTATTACAAATGTTTTCTATACTAAACCAAACGATCCATATGTTTATGAAGAAGACTACCATGGTGGACAATGGACTGCTACATGGGTGATGGACTATAATCATTCTGATGGTGTTATGGAGATGGTAGACATTTACCCCGCCAAAAAGTATCAGTTCTGGACAAAGTATAGAACTACTGGGTTTGTTGAGGGGAAAGAAATTCCTTGGGGTAAGGTTCAAAACATTGGTGATCGTATCGATGAAGAACTAGAAATCTCAATATTCAAATCAACACCATTTATCTTTCCCGAAAAGGGTAGACAAGTAGTTGATTTTGTTGCTCATCATGAATCGTTTAATGGATATAAAGATGTTCTGGAAATAACATATGACCAGACATTCGGAAAGATGACTGCTGGTGCCCGTTCTTTCTTTGCTAGAGGAATAGGAATAGTTCAACTTCAATGGCGTGGTTTTGGAAAAGATGTTGGCACACCAATGCCTGCAAAGACTAAAATAGGTAATGGCATTATTGATGCTGATAAGAATATTATATGGTTTTAACTAAAGGAAATTATTATGGCTACATTTAAAGAAGCATTTGCTGCTGCGAGAAAAGCAGGTAAAGAAACATTCGTATATGATGGTAAATTATATACCACACAGGTTGCTACTAAAGAAGCTGATGAAACTAAGTTTATCACAGTAACTAACACAGTAGCTGATTCTAAAGTTCCTACCGTTTCAAAACTTAAGAAGAATGTCTGGCCTCTTCAGTCAGAACTACGTAAAAAGTTTGGTGTTCCTGATTATGGTGGCACTTTTAGAAAGAATATGGTTCAGGTAAATCTTCCATATACAATGTGGATGGATGATATCAAGATTACGAAAACATGGATGAATAAGAGTTGTGCTGATTCTCTAATTCGTGTCCTTACATATGTGTGGGATGAGAATGGAAGAGACTATGATAGGATTAAAGCACAACAGTTGCATATCTTCTCTGGTGCATGGAATATTCGTAATATGCGTGGTGGTGCTTCTCTTTCTACACATGCTTATGGTGTAGCAATTGACATCGCTGCTCCATATAATGGTTTAGGTAAAAAGCCAGGATATAACAAGCATTCTTTTACTAAGGACTCTCTTATTGTTAAGGCGTTTAGAGAAGAAGGATGGACATGGGGTGGCGAATGGGAACGTAGACCAGATGGGATGCATTTTCAGGCTGCTCGTGTAGGTTGATAAATACTTTGACTTTTGTTAAACAATAATTTATAATGTAGATGCGGTAATATTAGAAGGAAAGTATTATGGATTGGAGAAAGATTACTCCTTGGGCGTTGTTTTTAATCACAGGAATTTTCCTGTATTCTCTCTGGGATAATACAAATCACAGAACTGTTTCGAGAGAAGTTAATTTTAGTGAATTGATTACCCAGATTGACGAAAACCGTGTTCATGATATTACAATTTCCGGGAATGAGGTTTCTGGGCATTTTGCTGATAATAGAACATTTCAAACTTATGTTCCTTCTATCGGCAGTTTCATGGAACAATTAAAAGGTAAAAAGGTTCAGGTATCTGCTAAGCCACCAGAAGAAACAGGTATCTTTACTAGTATCTTTATCAATCTATTGCCTGTCATAGTTTTCTTTGGTCTTTGGGTTTGGTTGTCTCGTAGAACCAGTGGCGGTATTGGTCGTGGACCAATGACTATGGGCAAGTCAAAAGCCAAGATGTTGTCTGAAGAAGAAATTAATGTCAAGTTTGATGACGTTGCTGGTGTTGATGAGGCAAAGGAAGATCTACAGGAAGTTGTAGAATTTCTATCAGCGCCACATAAGTTCCAAGCAGTTGGTGGTAAGATCCCCAAGGGTGTTCTGCTTGTTGGACCTCCAGGAACTGGTAAGACTCTACTTGCTAAGGCAGTTGCTGGTGAAGCAGGAGTTCCTTTCTTTCATCTATCAGGTTCAGATTTCGTTGAAATGTTTGTTGGCGTAGGCGCATCTCGTGTGCGTGATATGTTTGAACAGGCAAAAAAGAATGCTCCTTGCATTATCTTCATTGACGAAATCGATGCTGTTGGTCGTAATCGTAATGCTGGAATCAGCGGCGGTAACGATGAACGTGAACAAACTCTCAATGCTCTACTTGTAGAAATGGATGGATTTAATGACAACGAAGGTATCATCATTATCGCTGCGACAAATCGTGTGGATGTGCTTGATCCTGCCTTGCTTCGTCCTGGCCGTTTTGATCGACAGGTTACTGTTAGCAATCCAGACATTATTGGGCGTGAGAAAATCCTAAAGGTTCATAGTAGAGCAGTTCCACTAGGAGCAGATGTTGATCTTAGAACAGTTGCTAAGGGAACACCTGGTTTCTCTGGTGCTGACCTAGCAAATCTTGTCAACGAAGCTGCATTGCTTGCTGCTCGTCGTTCTATGAGAATTGTCACAGCAAAAGAGTTTGATGATGCTCGTGATAAGATTCTCATGGGTGCAGAACGTAGATCTCTTCTAATGTCAGAAGAAGAAAAGAAGATGACTGCTTATCATGAAGGCGGACATGCTCTTGTCTCTCTGAATATGGAAGGTTCTGTTCCGATTCACAAGGCAACTATTATTCCTCGTGGACGTGCACTGGGTATGGTTCAGTCTCTACCAGAGCGTGATCAGATTTCTCAGTCTTATAAGGAAATGATTGCTTATCTGGCTATGGCAATGGGTGGACGTGCTGCCGAAGAACTAGTGTTTGGTTCAGATAATGTTACATCTGGTGCAGCTGCTGATATTCAACAGGCAAGTAGAATTGCTCGTGCTATGGTTACTCAGTATGGTTTCTCGCCACTAGGTAACGTTGCATATACTGATCCTAATGCTGACGTGTTTCATGGACCAAAGGTTGCTGAAGAAACTCAGAGACTTATTGATCTTGAAGTTAAGAAGATTCTTGATAACGCATATGCTACTGCAAAGAATATTCTAACTAAGAAAAGAAAGCAGTTGGATACTCTTGCTAATGGGCTTCTAACATATGAAACGCTTTCTGGTCAAGAAATTCTTGATCTACTGGATGGTAAAATTCCAGTTAGGGATTGACTTTTTAGTCAATCCCATTCATAATAGTATGATTGCATCTGTGGGACAATTATGTCCGGATGGCACTTTTTGGAGGACTAATGGCATCATTTTACACAAACGTATTTCAGCGTGGAAATTATATTTACGTTAGAGGGTATGATAAAGGGATTAGATACACTGATAAGATCCCTTATCATCCCTATCTTTTTATTCCCAAATCAAATGGTAAGTATAAAACTCTAGACAACAAACCAGTTGAGAAACTAGAGTTTGATTCTATTTACGAAGCAAAAGATTTTATTGAAAGATATAAAGATGTTTCAAACATGGACATCTATGGTCTAACAACATGGCCATACCTTTATATCTTTGATGCGTTTAAGGGAGATATTGACTATGATCCTAAACAAATTAGAATCGCAACAATAGATATTGAGTGCGCTGCTGATGAAGGTTTCCCAGACATTCAAAGAGCTGATAAGCCACTTACGGCGATTACTATTCGCAGCCGTAATCGTAACTTTGTTTTTGGTTGTGGCGAATTTACCAGCACCGACCCTAATACTTACTACATTAAGTGTAAAGACGAATATGAACTTGTCCAACAGTTTCTCGACGGGTGGAACAAACTAGACATTGACATTGTAACAGGATGGAACATTGAGTTCTTTGATATTCCGTATATTGTTAATAGGATCAAAGTTTTATTTAATGAAGCTGAAGCTAAGAAACTATCTCCATGGCGTATTCTGGACGAGAAGATCGTAGAGTTTCGTGGTAAAGAAAATCAGAGTTATACACCAGCAGGAATTACTGTTCTTGATTATTACCAGCTGTATCGTAAGTTTACATTTGGTAACCAACCATCATATAAATTAGATTACATTGCTCAGATTGAACTGGGCGAGAAGAAGATCGACTATTCTGAATACGGTAATCTATTAGAATTGTATAAAAACAATCATCAAAAGTTTATTGAGTATAATATTCATGACTGCGTTCTAGTTGATCGTCTTGATGATAAGATGAAGTTTCTAGAACAGGTTATGGCTATGGCATATGACGCCAAAGTTAATTATAATGATGTTATGACAACTGTGCGTCCATGGGATATTATTATCCATAATTATCTTCTTGAGCAGAATATTGTTATTCCTTTCATGACAAAGCAGAGAATGACCGACTCTCTGGTTGGTGGTTTCGTTAAGGAACCTAAGATTGGTTTGAGTAGGTGGGTTGTATCATTTGACTTGAACAGTCTGTATCCACATCTTATCATGCAGTATAACATTAGTCCTGAGACGTTTCATATGAGAATTCCTGGTCATCAGTTTCCATCAATTGACTCTTTGTTGGAATCTAATTTTGATAATAGCCAGTATCCAGAACGTGCTATTACTGCTAATGGTTGTTTATACTTTAAACATAAACAGGGTTTCCTCCCTGCGCTTATGGAAAAGATGTATAATGACCGCACAAAATATAAGAAGTTGATGCTTGAGGCCAAGAAGCGTTATGAGAATAATAAGAATGAGGAAGATGAAAAGCTAATTTCTCGTTATCATAATATGCAGATGGCCAAAAAGATCCAGCTAAACTCTGCTTATGGCGCATTGGCGAATCAATATTTCCGCTGGTTTAACTTTGATCATGCCGAAGCAATCACAACCTCTGGTCAGCTTTCAATCCGTTGGATTGAGAAGAAGATGAATGAGTTTATGAACAAGGCAATGAAGACAGAGAATAAAGATTATGTTATCGCCTCTGATACTGATTCAATCTATGTTGAAATGAAAGAACTGGTTTCTAATGCTTTTCTTGGCGAAGAGCATGATGAATTAAAAATTGTTAATACAATAGATCAGTTTTGCGAACAAAAGATACAACCATATATTGACAGATGTTATCAAGAACTAGCAACATATATGAATGCATATCAGCAGAAAATGCAAATGAAGCGTGAAACTATCGCTAACAAAGGCATCTGGAAGGCAAAGAAGATGTATATCCTCAATGCTTGGAACGTTGAAGGCGTTCAGTATAATGAACCTAAAATTAAAATGCAAGGCATTGAAGCTGTTCGTTCATCAACTCCAGTAGTTTGTCGAGACAATATTGTTAAGGCTCTTGGTATAATTATGAATGGCACAGAATTAGAATTGCATAAATTTATTTCTGACTTTCATAATGAGTTTATGACTCTACCATTTGAACAGGTAGCCTTTCCTCGTGGCGTCAAAGGTATGGAAAAGTATTATAGAAAGAAAGATATCTATGCTTCTGGAACACCAATTCATGTAAAGGGCGCATTGCTATTCAATAGGTTTATTTCTAATAATACCATTCATAATGTAGCAGAGATCTCAGATGGCGATAAGATTAAGTTTGCTTATCTGAAAACACCTAATCCTATGCATGACACTGTCATTGCTGCGCCTGATGAATTACCAGAAGAACTTATGTTTCTTGATAAGTATATTGATCGCGAAACGCAATTTCAAAAAGCATTTGTCGAACCGTTAAATTCTATTACATCTGTGATAGGATGGAACACAGAACCAAAATCAACGTTGGAGGAATTTTTCTCATGAGTGAAGAAGAATGGGATTTCGGATTTACTTCCGAAGACGAATTAAAAGTAGAAGTTTCTACACAAGTAAATGATAAAGCAGCTACAATTAGAGATATGATTATGCCTTTGCTTAATAACTTGAAAAAGAACCCAGATAAGGATATAATAAAGTGGGAAGGTAAAGCTCGTATAAAACAGATTGATGCGTTTATTAAGAAAATGGATAAACTTATAGAGGGTTAATTATGTCATTAAAAGAACGGTTGATTAAAAATTCTACAATTGATCTTACATCAACATTAACAGATAGTAAGGTTTATACTAAGAAGGATATGATTCCTACGCCAGTGCCAATGATTAATGTTGCATTGTCTGGCTCTGTTGATGGAGGTATTACTCCTGGTCTGACAATGCTTGCTGGTCCATCAAAGCACTTCAAGACTGGATTTGCTTTGCTTCTAGCATCATCATTCCTAAAGAAGTATCCTGATGGCGTTATTCTATTTTACGATTCAGAGTTTGGAACACCACAGTCATACTTTAATAAGTTTAACATTCCTCTTGACTCGGTTGTTCATACACCAATTACTGATGTTGAAGAACTGAAGTTTGATCTTATGAAGCAATTAAAAGAGATTGCCAGAGAAGATCAGGTTCTTATTATTATTGACTCTATTGGTAATCTGGCTTCGAAGAAAGAAGTCGAAGATGCTATGAACGAAAAGTCAGTTGCTGACATGTCACGTGCCAAGCAACTTAAATCACTATTCCGAATGATCACCCCTCACCTTACATTGAAAGACATTCCCCTTGTGGCAGTCAATCATACTTACAAAGAAATTGGTATGTTTCCTAAAGATATCGTTGGTGGTGGTACTGGCGCATATTATGGCGCAGACAATATTTGGATTTTAGGTAGACAACAGGAGAAAGAAGGCAATGAGATTTCAGGTTATCACTTTGTTATCAATGTGGAAAAATCTCGTTACGTCCGTGAAAAATCTAAAATCCCAATTACTGTTAGTTATGAGGGCGGTATTAATCGTTGGAGCGGTCTTTTTGACGTGGCCATTGAGGGAGGTTATATCGCAAAGCCAAAAGTGGGATGGTATGCCAAAGTGGATCGCACGACTGGTGAAGTGGATGGACGAAACTTTAGAGCGGGGGATGTCGTGGATAATTCAGACTTTTGGATGACTATGTTCAAAGAGACTGATTTTGCTGCATATATCAAGCGTAAGTATTCACTTGACACTGAAGGATCACTGGTTTATAATGATGAGGAAGAATAATGCGAGTAAAAATCGGACCATATAAGAACTGGATTGGACCCTGGCAGATTGCCGAAATGGTTCCGTTTCTGAACGAAGACCAGCAAGATAAACTGGGATCTTGGCTAGCCAAAACTTGGGTTGCTAATGTCTGTGACTGGATTCATAAGCATACTGGCGAACGTAAGATCAAGGTTCGTATTGATCCATATGATACTTGGTCTATGGACAATACTCTTGCTTATATTATACTGCCTATGCTAAAACAACTAAGAGATACCAAGCATGGTTCTGGTTATGTTGATGATGAGGATCTCCCTTCACATATGCGTTATAGCCATCCCAAGGTCGATGAAAATGGTTGGAACATGGGAGACAACTGGGTTCATTATAAGTGGGACTGGGTTCTCAATGAAATGATTTGGGCCTTTGAGCAGGAACTTGATGAATCTTGGGAAGATCAGTTCTATCACGGAGAACCGAAATACAAATATACAACTGTGAGAATAAATGATGGAGCCTATGAAGAACATATAGAGCCATCGCACTCCGATAACTTTGTTGCTATAAACAATGATGAAACTGATTGGGTAAGAATGGATCAAGTTGATCCTGATTATTGGGTTGACTATGA
>Ga0208784_1000317_pt1 | contig 24309 bp, 19 predicted proteins | sample DEB19_08_DNA_FD_184531 | JGI IMG/M metagenome (GOLD analysis project Ga0208784, IMG submission 184531) | Aqueous microbial communities from the Delaware River and Bay under freshwater to marine salinity gradient to study organic matter... | ecosystem: Environmental > Aquatic > Marine > Coastal ... | reverse complement strand
TATAAACCATTATTTTTTATTTTAAATATATAATAATTATTTTTAAATGATATAATTAATAAAAGTATTTTACCAAGGTTGGTAATATTGGTAAAGTTATATAAAACTTATAGTATTATACAAAGGTGTGTATCAGAATATCTTATATAAAATGTATATAATATATTTAATATACAAATTGTTTTTATTGTTTTTTAATAATACGAGTTTTAGCACGATTGGAGCAATTAGCTCTGATACTTTCATATTTTACCAATATTACCAACCTTGGTAAAATACTTTTATTAATTATATCATTTAAAAATAATTATTATATATTTAAAATAAAAAATAATGGTTTATAATAAAAAGTAATTTTGGTAGTAAGCTATCTTTTTTTTTATTATTAGATTTAGTTTTTGTAAAAAAAAATAAAAAGGGTTTCTAAAACATATTCAAATTTTTTTTCTAAAGATTTTTTTTATTAAAAATTTTTTTTTAGTACCCCTACCAAAATTACTTTTTATTATAAACCATTATTTTTTATTTTAAATATATAATAATTATTTTTAAATGATATAATTAATAAAAGTATTTTACCAAGGTTGGTAATATTGGTAAAGTTATATAATAATGAGAATATATTATACAAAGTGTGTATAATATATATTTAATATACAAAGTGTTTTTATTGTTTTTTAATAGTACAAGTTTTAGCGCGATTGGAGCAATTAGCTCTGATACTTTCATATTTGTCCAAAATTTCTACAAGTGGTGGGCTATTATGTGTAATAAATGTTTCTTTTTTGAATTGTTGAAGTTGCGAATAGTAATTGTGTTTATCTTGTGGTGTTCGGTTGCTATTATGGTATATTTTTTTTAGACGTTTTTTCTCATCATTATAACATTGTTGTTCTTGACTAATGAGTTTTTTATTGACTTTATCACGAATTAAATATAACCATTCAAAAAGTTTAAGACGTCCTGATAAAAATGGTTCTATAGGTAGTTCTTTTATAAATTGTTTATATGAATTTCTACAAAAAACACAAGGCATAGTATAAGCGAGACTTGATAACATATTTTTGAAATGTTTTTTAATTTTTTGATGTTCTTTATTTTTGGGGTCTATTTGTGGAGGATATGCTCCAATAATACATGAAAATAGAAAAGACCATCCAGATGGTCCCCAAGATTTAGTAGATAAACCTGATAATGAGTTATATTTGTTTTCCATTAATATATCTCAATAAAAAAGTATTTTAATATTTTTTTATTTTTATATTTCTTAATACAAGATGGTGATGAAAAAATAATAAATATTGCATCAGGACTATAATATTAAAAAAATGAATTAATTTTAATGTAATTTAAAATTAATTTAAAATGGATAGAATTAGTAGTACTGAAAATAAACGACCATTAGATGTATATTATTATATAGATTTAAAATCTAATCAAGATATTAGTTTTATAGAAAGATGTTTACGTATTAATTTAAATGTTAATAATAAAGAATACGAAATAGATAAATTTGTGAATTGTTTTAATATACTTAATAAAATAAATGGTGATAATACAGATATAATAAAACGTGGTTTGATAATGTTTAATAAAATGGTAGAAAAGTTGAAATTAAAAAGTAGAAATGAAATGTGGTTTTTTTATATTTCAAATGGTAATATAAATAATTTATATGAAGATGTGTTTGTTGTTTTATTAAATAAGGAACCGATGTTTAAAAAGTCATATTATGTAATTAGTAAAGAGTCGATTAGTATTGATAAGGAATTAACAAAGGATCAAAAAATAAAAAGATTAAAATTATTTAATAAAAATATAGAAGAATTATTACGATCGGACAAAGTAATTACATATACAAATTTAGATTAATTAATTTTTATGAAATGTGTTATTGGAAATTTTATTAATCGAAAAGTTGTAATTGCATGTAAAAAGATTATAGCTGAATCTTGATCTTTACGATATTCTTTAATTTCTCCAATATAACCTTTATAATTGTTTAAGATACTGTTTTTTTGATATATGATTTTGATAAAATCGCCATTTTTGATGTTTTTATAAGTGCTAATTGAATTTAAATGTATATCATTATTTTTTTGTTTAATTTTATCTTTTTGTTTGTTTTTATTTTGAGTATTTTGAGTGATGTTATTAGATGAGTTTTTTAAAATTTCTAAGAAATCCATTATATTAAATTATAATATTATTTTTAAATAAATATTTTTAAATGTATTTATTTAAAAATAAGAGAACAATAATATTATTAATATATATGATTATTTCATTTTCTATATTATTAGGGGTAATATCGACGGTATTTTTTTATAGACGTTTTATATTTTTGAAAGTGATTATATTGTTTTGGGTATTATCGAGATATATAATAAAGTTATATTATTATATAAAAAGGAGGAGAAACAATAGAATGTATAAAGTTGAATCTAAAAAGTTAAATGGGTATTTTATGGAGACGTATAATTTAATAAAGGATGATAAGGATTATAAAGTTATGTTTATGTCAAAAGATAAAAAAGATATAAATGTACATTTTAATGATTTTAAGGCTAATATGGAAGATAATATTATGAATAAAGATTTAATAGTTCATTGTAATATATCGAACGATGATGAATTGGTTGTAGAATTAACAAATATATTTAGAAAGTTTTGTTATTATTTTGATAAGGATTATAAGTTAGATATATTTATAGAGTATTTGCATGATTATATAAGTGAAAATTATTCGGATATGCAACATATAAATATATACAAGTATAATTTATGTGTGTATTTGAATGACAATAATTTTTCAGAAAAGGCATTTTCGTTAAAAACGGTAATAAATGAGGGAAAGACATTTAAGGAATTAATATGTATGTAACGTTAAAAAAATAATAAATAAATAATAAATAAATATAATAGATATGATAGATACATTAGTAATAAGTGGTGGTGGTGTAAAGGGTATAGTATTTATTGGTGTATTTAAATATTTAGAGGAACTTAATAGAAGATTAGATATAAAAAAGATATATGGTGTATCGGTTGGATGTATAATAGGATTTTTATATGGAATAGGGTATACGTCAAAGGAGATGGAGGAGGAGATATTTAAAATGGATATTAAATCATTGCAAAGTATTCGTTTAAAAACGTTTATTAAGAATTATGGGATGGATAGTGGGAAGAGGATAATGAAGTGGTTAGAGGAATTAGTAGAAAGGAAGGGTTATAAAAGGACAATAACATTTCGACAATTATTTAAATTAAGAGGTATAGAATTGAATATAGGGTGTACGAATTTAAATAAATACAAAGATGTATTTTTTAATAAGGATGTATCTCCGAATTTGAGGGTAATAAGGGCGATAAGGATGTCAATTGGTATACCGTTAGTATTTAGTACTGTGAAATACAAGGGTGAAATATATGTGGATGGTGGTGTAATAAATAGTTATCCTATAAAAAATGTGGGGAAAACGGATAATATATTAGGATTAAAAATTTTGTTAAATAATGAGTTAAAAGATTTAATAGATGAGAAGATAGAGAGTATGGGTGATTATTTATATCATGTGTTTTATTGTTATATGTTACAAAAAGAGACATATACAACGTTATCTTTAGAATATTTAGAAAATACGATATTTATAAATCCTGGAAAGATACATTCAATAAATTTTAATTTAAATGATAAGGATAAGGGTGATTTAATAGAGTGTGGGTATTTAGCAGCAAAGGAGTATTTTACTAAAAAACAATAAAATATGTTTTTTTAGAATTATTAAAATAATGAATAATAGTAATGGATAGTGAATATAATAAAAAGAAAAAGCATGATATATTAAGTGAATCGTGTAATTCGATTTATAATGATTTATATAATTATGATGTAATTAAACAAATAGGAAAGGGTTCTTTTTCAAATGTGTTTTTATGTACAAATGAGGTACCGTTGATTACATCAGACATAGAATCGCAAGATGAGTTTTTTATAGTAAAGGAGATAAATATAAATGAATTGGTTAATAAGTATATGATGAATTCTGAGAATAAGTTTCAAGAGACGTATAAAAGGGTTATAAAAGATAAAAAGGTGAGTGTAAATATTACGCCTTATAAAGAAACGATTGGTATACATGAAATTAAGAATAAAGAATATGATTATTATTTTAATAGATTAAAGCAATTAATAGAGAGTGAGATAGAAATATTATCAAATATAGATCATAAAAATATTATAAAGTTTTATGGATATTCTTATAATAAGGGTATATATTATTTAAAGATGGAGTATTGTAATGGTGGTGATGTTTATGAATATTTAAAAAAAAATAATAGTAGTGATAAGAATTCGTTTAATGGTGTATCTAATCAATTTTTATATGAGTTTATAAAACAGACAAGTGATGGATTAGTATATTTGCATAAAAATAATATTATTCATAGAGATATTAAGTTGCATAATGTATTAATGATAAATGATAAGAAGAAAAATGATATAATATTTAAAATATCAGATTTTGGATTTGCATGTTACGATTTAACAACATTGATAGATAATGATATACATGAGGTGATGCGTAAAAAATATTACAAGTTATGTGGGACGCCATATTATATGGCTCCGGAAATAATATTAAATATGAATAAATTAGAGAATATAACAATATATAAGGGAGATAGTAATTTACAATCTACGTTTTTTTATGATAAAAAGATAGATATATGGAGTTATGGTATTTGTATATATGAATTAATATTTAATATATTGCCATTTTCAAATATTAAGACAATAGATGATTTAGAAAAGTTTTATAAATATAAAAATATTCAAGGTGTCATGGATAAAAAGATAAGGAGAAAAAGTTCTTTAAGTGAAGATTTTAAGGAAATATTATTGAATATGTTGCAGGTAGATTATAAGAATAGATATAGTATAGAAGATATTAATAAATATATATATAAAAAAATAAATTGTGAAATAGTGGATAGGAATAAGGAAATACAAGATGTAATTAATTGTAAAGAAAATACGCATAAAATGAATGAACGGATGAAACAACATATAGTAAAAAAAACTATAGTAAAAAAAAATGAAGATAAAGAAGAAAGTTCTTGGGAAAGGGTGAATAAATCAAGTTCTTTAATAATGAAGATGAGTATGGAAAATGGATTTGTAAAATGGTTATTAAAGAAATAAATTTAAAAACAAAAAATTAAAATATATTATGAATAACGATAATTTAAGGGAGATAGCAGAGGCGATTTATTCGAAACCACCGGGTGAAAAAAATACAGTTCAGTTACAATTAGATGAACAAACCTATAATGAAAATGGTAGAGGTGTAGTATTTGAAATTTTATATTTAATAACATATTATGGTATACGAATATTATATGGAGATATTAAAATAACGGATTTAAGTAGAGATCAGATGGAACTTGTAAAAAGATATGTTAGGTCTTATGGTTATGATTTAATAGTATTAAATGAAAATAACGAGGATCCATGGGAATCTACAAGTAATATAAATAAAGTTAGAGTATTTTTTAATAAAGTTTGATAAAAAGACGTTTATAATAATTAAAAAAAAAATGTGTATTTTAAGAGACTCTTAGACGGAGACGAAAAATAAATTGAATATTTTTTAAATTCGTACTATTTTCGTCGCCATATAAGAACGTTTGTATTTTAATGAGTTTATTAAAATATCCAATTGAAATTTTAGAGAATATAGGTGAATATTTGGATATATTTGATATATTAAAAGTATTATCTGTAGATAGGTATTGTTATTATGTATTTAATGGTAAAATAAATAACAAGATACAGGAATATTTATTAATGAATGATTTAAGTATTAGTAGTATAAATGATATAGATAATGAAAATAAGTTGTTTTATATACACGTGATTTTTTATATTAAAAGGTGTATAGAAAGGGGTGAATGTGGTGTTATAAATATAACATTTATGAAAATATTTTCTGAAAATAATAAAAATTGTAATTATAAAATATTTAGAACGAATAGTAATAAGTGTGTATATTTTTTAAAAAATTTACAGGATTTTAGTAATAGTATAGATGGATTAGAAAAGTTTTTATTAAAGAGTAAAGTAAATAATAGACAAATAGTGAAAAATGATGATATGTCAAATCTTAGTAATCCTAATGATATTATATTTTTATATAGAATAAATTATAATGAGATAATTGAGAAAAAGATAGAATTAAATTTAAAAGAAGATTTAATTATGGTTACATTTTACTTTTTTTTATAAATTTTTTATATAATAATGGTTTGATTATATTGTATAAAAAGTTGGTTATTTTTGATGTGTTTTATTAAGTTAATTTAATAAATTTTTTTTCTTTTAGTATATTATAAAAACAAACAAAAAATGGGTGGTGGTCTCATGCAATTAGTCGCTTTAACACTATAGAGCGAAATAGTCAGCTACTTTATCAGTTCTGTATTTACTTATAAAGGAAAATAGTATAAAAATACGGAAATGGAAAATTATATTCTATTTATATAACTGGCTAGTAAATTAATTAGTTATTAATTAATTTGCGACATCTTCAAATTGCGGGAAACTCCTTAAGCTTTAACTACCATTTTATTTTGGTAACAAAATAAAAGAACACGGGTAATGACCGTACACAATGGTAAAAACGTTAAAGATTGGACAATCCGCAGCCATTCTTCAAAAAAATGATTTATTTTATAATATCTTTAAAAGGAAAAGGATTAACTCAAGCTGAAATAGCTAAAATGTTTAATATTAGTCCGTCTCAAGTATCTAGATACTTGAGTAATAAAATTAGAAAAATCATTGATTGAAGAAGGTTCAGAGACTAAATGGAGATGGGTAAATAATTATATTATTTACTTAAGATATAGTCCGGCTTATTTAGAGATAAATAAGATTAACCGATGGTGCTTAAATATTTTGGGCTCAAAAAGTAAGCTGCTGATATAACTTATCAGATAAACAGTCTTGCTAGTGAAAATAATTTTTATTTTTGCGAAACTTTCAAATTGCGGGGACCTCTTTAGAGCTTTAACTACTACTTGTTTTGTAGAAATACTTAACAATACCAAAGGATAATGACCTGAGGAATAGTAAAAACGTTAAAGATTAGACAATCCGCAGCCAAGCATCTTGTATTAAAAATTGAAAAAAAATATTTTATTAACACGTATATGAATAAAGGTGAAATTTATTGTTTAACAAGTCCTTCAAATAAAAAATATGTGGGTCAGTGTGTTAAATTATTATCAAATAGTAAAAAATGGGGGTATTTAAATAGATGGAAACAGCATATTAGAGACACTACAAATGGTAAAGATAATTGTAGATTATTGAATAATGCTATTCGTAAATATAATCCTGAAAATTTTACTATTGAATTAATAATAGAATGTGAAATAGAAGATTTAGATTATTATGAAAATTTTTATATTGAACAATTAAACACTATGACTCCAAATGGTTATAATTTAATATCTGGAAAGACATTATCTAGACAATCTAATGAAACAAAAGAATTACGAAGAAAAAGTATGATAGGTAAAAATTTAGGAAAAGTTTTGGATAAACGCGAAAGGCGTCGTCCAGAAGATTTAAATTTACCAAAATATCTTCGATATTATAGAGATTCAACGGGTAAGGAAGGTTATAGAATAAGTCATCATCCAATTTTAAAAGAAAGATCATTTCTAAGTAAAAATATTTCTATGGAGGAAAAATTACAATTAGCTATAAAGTATTTAAATTCAATTTAGGTAGATATGAGATGAAGGTTCAACGAGTAGACGGAAGTTGGGATTTAATGATGATACTAGCCATATCTGAAAATTCTTAAGGTGTACTCTATTCCTAATAGAGATATTAGGGCTAATGATATATAATATCAAAAGCAAGATATTTACCTTACTGGTAATCCTTAATAAAATGGGGAAAAAAAGTAGTCAGCTATAACTATTAGGATATGTTATAGAAAAATCTGTTTATTCCTATATTAATCATTGTAATATATTTTATTCATTGATTAATAATAATACTACTAGTGAATCTAATTAGAAGTTAGATTTGCGACATTATCAAAATGCGGTAACCTCCTAAAGATATTAAAAAATGATTTTTAAATGTTTTTTTATGGGTATTTATATAAATGATATGTAAAAAATGTCAAGTTAATAAGGATTTATCTGAATTTTATTTCAGAAAAGATTCTAATAATTATAGAACAAATTGTAAAGAATGTGTAAAACAATTACGTAAAATGTATAGAACAAAAAATTACGAAAAAGTGATTGAATCTAAGAAAGAATATTATTATAATAATCAAGAAAAATGTTGTGAAAGAAGTAGAGACTGGTATGAACATAATAAGGAAATTAAAAATCAGAAGCATTCTATTTATATTAGAAACAGAAGGCAAAATGATTTCGAATTCAAAATATATTCAAATATACAGTCGAGGATTTATTCAGCATTAAAAAGTAAAGATAATAATAAAAAAGATTCAACATTAAATGTAATAGGTTGTTCTATTGAATTTTATAAAAATTGGTTAGAGTTTCAATTTAATGAAAATATGAATTGGAATAATCATGGAGAATATTGGCATATAGACCATGTAAAACCATGTGCATCTTTTAATTTGTTAGATGATAATCAAGTAAAAAAATGTTTTAATTGGAAAAATGTAAGACCAATTGAAAAAGTTTTAAATTTGAGTAAAAATGATAAATTAGACATTGATTTAATAAATAATCATAAGAAAATAGTAGAAAATTATTTGCTACTAAAGTAAATTCGAAAGAGTTTACTGGCCCAGAATTAAACTGGGGTATAGTAATAAGGCAATATATGATAAAATCTTATAGATTTTTGAAATGGACAAACACGCAGCCAAAGCCTAAGGAATTTTAATTCTATGGCCTCAGTTCAACGACTAAACGGTAATGGGTGAATTCTTATGAATTTGCTTAAGATATAGTCTATTCCCTTCCTGTTATATACAGGAATTAAATACACTGAAAGGTGGGGTATAAAAGCAGATTACATTCTTTAAAGTCGTCTATAGACGTCATACTAACTCAAACGCAGGGTTAGAAGAGCAGCACTGAAAAGGTTCTTAGCTGCTAGTAAAATAAATTAGATATGTTAGATCACCATCTTGTTTTTATCCATATCTTATTTATTTTGCAAGACATTCAAATTGCGGGAACTCCCTAAAGATTACACTACTCATTTTATTAGGTGACTAATAAAAGAACTCGGTTAATGCCCGAATCCAATAGTAAAAACGTGTAATATGAAAACAAATTAAAAATTTTGTTTGAAATGGGTGATCCGCAGCCAACCTCTAAAAATAGCTAAAATAATTGAAAAATAATTGTTTTTTTAAATATTAATAAAATGGTTAAAGAAAATCCTTTGATAGGAAAAAGTGAAATTTACATGGTAATAAATAAAATAACTGGTAAAAGATATATTGGACAAGTAGCATGTTTTTATAATAATCAAAACAGACTTAAAAAAGCCGGTATTGAATTTAGATGGAAAAATCATTGTGATTATGCAAAAAAAAATGTTCAAGGACGTGGTTCTAGATGTTTAATGAATAATATTCAAAAATATGGTGCTCATAATTTTATGGTAAAACCCATATTTATATGTAAAACTGAAATGGCAAATTATTGGGAAATAAAATTTATAAGACAGTATAACGCACAAACACCGAATGGTATGAATATTATGAAAGGTGGTAAAAATTCTCCTTTAGCAGAAATAACAAAACAGAAACTTAGTGAATCTAAAAAAGGAAAATATTGTGGAGAAAAAAATCCAATGTGGGGTAAACATCATACAGAAGAAACTATTTCTAAAATTAAAGATGCTTTAATTGGTAAGCCTTTAGACGAAACACATAAAAAAAATATGTCTAAATCACATCAATTAAATAAAGAAAAGGGAAATTTACCACCCCGAAGAAAACATAATGAATTACCAAAATATATTTATATGGTTAAAAGTAAAAATAAAATAGGGTATGAAGTTAGACATCATCCTACTTTAAAACAAAAACAATTTACTATGAAAACAATTTCGCTTGAAGAAAATTTAAAGAGAGCAATAAATTATTTAAATGATACAGATAATGTTGAAAATCAAAAAATACAAAAACAATTTCAATTATATGAAAATCTTCCTAGATATATTCGTCAGGTAAGTTCAGAAAAATATGTTGGGTTTGAAGTAAAACATCATCCAACTTTAAAAAATAAAAAATGGACAAATATGAAAATATCAATGGAAGAAAAATTAAATTTAGCTAAAAAATATTTAGAGAGAGGTTCAGAGACTAGAAGTTTGTCGGTAAATGTATAAAACATTTGCTTAAGGTATAGTCCACTAAAATTTAGATATTTATATTTAAACCACTAGAAATAGTGGGGAATTTAGTATTGCAATCGAGTCAATCGAGCAAACTTTCAACGGAAGCGTTGATTTCGGTCGTAAAGTGTCTTGCACTGTTTCAAGAAATGGTGATTTGATTCACAAAGTTTATCTCCAAGTGGATCTGCCAGAATTGACTGGTACTAATGTTTATTGGGTTAATCATGTTGGACATCATTTGATTGACAATGTTACCATTGAAATTGGAGGTCAGACTATTGATCAACATTATGGTACTTGGCTTCAAATTTGGAATGAATTAACTCAGACTGCTGAAAAGGAAGCTGGGTATAATGTTATGATCGGTAATGATGCAGAACGTACTACTGCTGCAGCAACTGTTGATGCAACTACTTTGTATGTTCCTTTACAATTTTGGTTTTGCAAGAACCCAGGGCTTGCCTGAAAAAGTTGGGCAAAAAAGTAAGTGTAGAAATATACTTGCTAGTAAATAAATATAATATGTAAATCTTTAACAACCACCATTGTTTTTATCCATTTATATTTATTTGCGACAAATTCAAATTGCGGGAAAATCCTAAAGCTGTAAAAATTGAATTATATTAAAAGAATATGTATAATATGAAATGTATAACTTGTGAAAAAGAAAAAACTAATAACGAATTTGAATTACGTAAAGATACATTAAAATATCGAAATACTTGTAAAGAATGTCGATTTAAATATGTTAAATTATATAAACAAAGAATACAAAATGGTTCTGTAAAAAAAAGAGAAAATCCAATTCAAAATGGAAATATTATTTGTAAAAATTGTAAAATAATAAAGAAATTAGAAGAATTCCCAATAAGAAATGATTCTAATACTGGATATAGAACTATTTGTAAAGATTGTAAGAAAAATATAATGAACAAATATTATAAAGATGTTTATAACAAAAAAAGAAGAGAACGTAATAAAAATGATATCCAATATAAAATTATGAAGATACATAGAGTAAGAATTTGGAAAGTTTTAACTAAGATAAATAAATCAAGAAAAAGTATAGATTATCTAGGTTGTAATGTAGATATATTACGAAAATGGTTGGAATTTCAATTTGATAAAGATATGAATTGGAATAATTATGGAAAATTATGGACTATAGATCATATTTTACCAATTTCGTTATTTAATTTAACAAGTGAAAATGAACAAAATATAGTATTTAATTGGAAGAATTTACAACCTCATAGAGATAATTTTAGTAAAGGTAATAAAATTCGATTATATGAATATTTTAATTCTTTTATAAGTATACATAGGTTTATACAATTACAAAAATTAAATTCAATAGAGTACCAAGGTTTAAACGAAAGTTTAAACTGGCTAAGACAAAAACTTAGGTATGGTAAAAATCTCTCAGATAATAATGGACAATCCGCATCCAAGCTTCCTAATTAATTGAAAATATTATGATATTAAAGGAAGAAGGTTCAACGACTAAATGGATTTGGAAAAGGTATAGTAGCCTTTTTTAAGATATAGTCTAGTCCCAAATTTAAATATACCGAAAGGTAGGGTATGTTGACTATTATGTCAACCCTGTTTTACAAACAGGTACGTGCCATTAATCGCACTCCAATATCATGAAGTGAAATTCAATATTCAATTTGCAGCTTTCTCTCATTTAACAAGAGGTACATCACCTGTTGCATCTGATCCTTTAGGTGCATCATTATATGTTGATTACATTTATCTTGATACTGATGAACGTCGTCAATTCGCACAGGTTCAACATGAATATCTTATTGAACAGTTGCAGTTTACTGGAGCTGAAACTGTTAGTGGTGCTGGAGCTTATAAGAGCAAACTTGCTCTTAACCATCCTTGTAAGGAACTTGTATGGGTTCATGATATTGGAGGTCAACCATCAGATTTTGATAATAATACATCTGGTGCTGGTGGAGATACTGTTATTGATGCTAAACTCCAACTTAATGGTCAAGATAGATTCTCTACTCGTCCAGGATCATACTTCAATTTAGTACAGCCTTATCAACATCATACTCGTATTCCATCTGTTGGAATTTACGTGTATTCATTTGCTTTGAATCCAGAAGCTCATCAACCAAGCGGGACGGTTAATATGTCCCGAATTGACAATGCCACTCTCCAGCTTACTTTATCAGGTGCTGGAAGCTTACACGTATACGCTGTTAACTACAACGTTCTACGTGTTATGGCCGGTATGGGAGGCCTTGCTTATAGCAATTAAATTTAAACATTTATAACAATAAATTGAAATATAATTATTTTTAATATCATAAAATGAAAAATAATTACACAATTGTCAATTATAAAAATAAAGAATATATAGTAGCTAAAACAAATAAAGATGACATCTTTGTAATAGATAATGAAAAGATATCTAATTTAAGTAATGTAAATTATTATTTAAATAATTGTGGTTATGTATATGGTAAGAAAGTTTATTTACTTTTATTATTTTTTTGTTTAATAATGTCTTCGTATTTCAAGTATTCATTGTATTCATAGTAATAATTCATTTTATATACAATATATAAAATAAAGTTTTAATTCATTTATTTTAATAAAATATTTTTTTTTTTATAAATATTTATATATGGGTAATGCAGTATCTAGAAATTATAAAACAAAAAAAAGCATAAAAAAGCTTTTTAATAATTACTTTGAATATATTTCTACATCAGTATTGTTAGTAAATCGTGATGGGGTAATAATAGAGTGTAATAATAATTTAGTAAAACTACTTGGATACAAAAAATATTTACTAATTGGTGATAACATTTCAAAATTGATACCACAACATTTTCAAAATCATCATCAAAGCTACTTAAAAAATTTTAATATAGATAAAAAACGTTCACGTTTGATGGGGAAATCAAGATCAGTTTCTATTATGACTTTTACAGGTAATTTAATTCCTATAGAAATAACATTAGATGTTATTAAAATACAGTCTACAGAATATATTTTGGTTTTTATATCAGAAGTTGTGAATGAATTAAATAAAATTGAAAACTTGGAATACAAAATGTTTTTCGATGTATCTGTCGAAATGTTTTGTATCGCTAATACAGATGGATATTTTGTAAAAACAAACGAGGCTTTTACCAAAGTACTTGGATATACAGAAATGGAATTAAAACAAGTTCCTTTTCTTGAATTTGTTCATCCAAATGACAAACAAGCTACAGTTGAAACTTTCAAATACCTAAAAAATGAAAAATATGTTTCTGATTTTGTAAATAGATACAAGTCTAAAAGTGGTGAATATAAATCATTACGTTGGATGGCGTATTCGTATAATGGTATTATTTACGCAACTGCAAATGATATTACAAAAGAAATATTAATATACGCACAATTATATGAAAAAAATTTATTATTTGAAGAAGCTGAAAAACTTGCACAATTGGGTTCTTGGAAGTTAAATGTTAAAACCAAAGATTTATTTTGGACTGATGGTCTAAAACATATACATAATATTGGGGTTACAGAAGAGGTAACATTTAGTAGTTTTTTAGATTCATGTTTGGAAGAAGATAAACAACTAATATTAAATAAAACAGAAAATTGTATTCGTACAAAAGAACAATTTGATTTAATAATAAGATTAAGAACCTCTTCAGCTATTCAATATGTATATTCATGTGGAAAATATATTACAATTGGTGAAGATGATTATATAATTGGAATTGGACAAGATATAACCAAGACAATTAATAGTGAACGTGAACTAAACGAAGCAAAGAAACTCGCTGAAAAATCGTCTGAATTGAAATCTATTTTTTTAGCAAATATGAGTCACGAAATTCGAACGCCTATTAATGGTATAGTTGGTATGACATCGCTTCTTGAAACGACAACTCTTACACTTGAACAAGAAGAATATGTTAAAGTTATTTCTAATAGCTGCGGGATTCTTTTGAGTCTTATCAACAATATTTTAGATTTTGCACGTATCGAGTCTCAAAAAGAAACAATTAATTTGGAAACATCAAATCTTGAAGAATTTATAAATTATATTAATAATACAATTAAGCCTATTGCTATAAAGAAAAATATAGAATTCAATATAATTGTTGAACCCAATGTTCCTCTTCATATCTATACTGATAGTGTTAAATTAAATCAAATTATATCAAATTTGTTAAATAACGCGATTAAATTTACACATAAAGGAAGTGTATCCTTACTGATAAAAGTTAAATTAATTAATAATTCAGAAATGATTATTTTTGAAGTTAAAGATACAGGTATTGGTATTTCTGAAGAAGATCAAAAAAAATTATTTATTCCTTTTAGTCAAGCTGATTCTTCTACTACTAAAATATATGGTGGTACAGGTCTTGGTTTGTCGATTTGTAAAAAACTTACTGATTTACTAGGTGGCACAATAAAAATGTCTTCTATTCTAAATCAAGGAACTACTATAACATTTTCATTACCAATTAAACGGTTAAATAATTTGATATTAAAAAACACATTAGTAAAACAAGTATTGATTGTTATTGTTGAAGACAACATGCCCAATCAATTTCTATTAGAAAAAATATTGAAAAAACTTGGATATGAATCTGTGTTATTATTTTCAAATGGATTGCTTGCTGTACAAGGATTACAAAATGTTAGACCAGACATTATTCTAATGGATATACATATGCCTATGATGAATGGTTATGATTGTACCAAAGAACTTCGTAAAATCGGCGTAAGTTGTCCAATAATTGCACTATCAGCAAATGTAATGTTAGGTGTAAAGGATCATTGTATATCAGCAGGAATGGACGACTTTATTAGTAAACCGTTTGTTATTTCAGATATTTCTAACATATTAAAAAAATGGTTATATTTAAAAGAAAAATAAAGGTAATTTAATTATTTAAATTTAAAAAATAAAGAATTTAAATAATTAAATGATATTAGGTGTGGATTTTGGGACGTCAAATAGTTGTTGTTCATATTTTGATGGGGAACGATCAAAGATAATTATAAATGAATATGGAAATGAGATATATCCTACGTGTATAGCATTTAATAAGTATTTAGATGAGATACTTTATTCTAATTCTGCGTATGATTTAATATCAAACGATGATTTTACTGTAATTAAGAATATAAAAGGTTTAATAGGATCTAAAGAAAAAAATATAGAAATAATGTATAATAATACGTCAAAATTATTTACAATTGATGAAATTGTGGTTTTGTATTTGAAATATTTAAAAAATATATCAGAGAATTTTACTAATAGAGTAGTTAAGGATATTGTAATAACAGTACCGGCGTATTTTTCGGATATACAAAGGAAAATAATAAGGGAGTGTAGTGAATTGGCAGATTTAAATGTAATTCGTATAATAAATGAACCGACGTCAGCTATATTGGCATATTGTTGGCAAAGTTTAAATAAAAGTGTGAGAACAAATAATATATTAGTAATAGATAGTGGTGGTGGTACGACGGATTATAGTATTATTAATGCTGATTTTGGTGAGAATTTATTTGAAGTTGTTAATATTTATGGTGACAACGATTTAGGTGGTAATAATTTAACGGATAATTTGTATAATTATGTATTAAATGAGATTTATTTGAAATATAAAGAATATCCGAATGAAAGAAAAAAGTTAAAAATATGGAATATATGTGATAATTTAAAAAAGAGATTAAGTTTTAATGAAAGGGAATTAATATTTATAGAAAATGTTGTAGATGGATGTGATTTTTCAATGGTGATATCACGTTCTAAATTTTATTATATAAATGAAAGTGTGTTTGATAAAATAAAGATGGATATGATAAAGGTTACAAATGATAAGTTAATAGAGATAGATGAAATTATTTTTGTGGGGGGTACAACTAGAATACCAAAGTTTGTAGATATATGTAAGGAAATATTTGGGGAAAATGTAAAGATAAATAATAAAGTAGATCCGCATGTTATTGTTGGAATTGGTGCAGGTATACAGGGTTTTTTATTAAGTGATTTTGATAGGTCGGATGAATATGATTTAGTTTTAATGGATGTAACACCAATGAGTTTAGGTGTAAAGACATATGATAATAAGATGTCAATAATAATTTCTAAGAATACACCTATTCCAGTGAGTAGGACACAAATATTTACTAATAGTGAAAGTGTAAATGCATTAACAGTAGAAATATATCAAGGTGATAATCAATATGTAAAAGATAATATATTTTTACAAGAGTTAAATGTAAGTTGTAATAGAATAGATAGGGGTAATATGCGTATAGCTGTAACGTTTACAATTAATGTGGATGGGATATTGAGTGTATCTGTAAAAGATGTATTAAATGATGATAAAGAGAATGAAATAATTGTTAAGGAATATAAAAATGATATATTAGAGGATGTTATAGGATTAAATTTGGATTTTTTAGATATTGGTACGTTAGAAAAAAATTATTAATCTGTATATATAAATTATAATATGGTTCAATTAGAAGTTTATGGAGATCCTAATTCGATGTGTACTCAGAAAATTTTAATTTTATTAGAAGAATTAAATTTGAAATATGATTTGAAGAAAGTAGATTTAGCAAAAAATGAGAATAATAGTGACGAGTTTTTAGAATTAAATCCGTTTGGAAAGGTTCCAGCTGTAAAATATGGTTCAAGGAGTTTATTTGAATCGAGATCTATTTTAAGATATATTGCTAAAAACAATGTTGAAATAGAAGATTTATTAGGAGATATAGAGGTTGATGTGTGGTTAGAATGTGAGGGGCAGAATTATAATCCGTTAGTGAGTAAAATAATTTATGAAAGGGTTTTTAAAAAGTTATATAATAAAGATGAAAAATCTGACGAAGAAGTGGTAGATAAATTATTAAAAGATTTAGAAAAGGTATTAGATATATATGAAGATCGTTTAAAAAGGGTTGCGTATATTGGTGGTGATACTTTTAGTATAGCGGATATATCACATATACCATATACAAATTATATGTTAAGAGTTGGGTATAAAGATATGTATAAATCTAGACCAAATGTTTACAAGTGGTTAAAAAGAATAATGAAACGTGATAGTGTGAAATATATTTTATCAAATAATAATTAATAAAAATAATATAAGGATATATTTTGTATTTAAAAAGAATTTTTAAATAATTAAACGCGAAAATGTGTTTAATTATTTTCTAATGATATATTATAAAATAAATGGCAAGTCTTTTTTATAATCAATCTATTGTAGTTTTAGATTCTACAGTATCAGCTAATGCAACAACGGGATCATTAGTTTTATATGGTGGATTAGGTGTTAAGGGTGGTTTTAATCTTAGCGGTGTAACTAATATGACAAATACTAGTGTAAGTTCGGATGCATCATCTGGTGCATTGATTGTAACTGGTGGTGTAGGGATTGGAAATAATTTACACGTAGCTGGAAATACTATTATTTCAGGATCATTGACAGCTGGATCATTTGCAGTAAATGATTTAACTGCAACAAATATTACAGTATCAAATTTGTTAGGAACAAATTCTAATTTAAGTAATACAACAATTGGTAATATAGTAAATACAGCATTTACTTCTGGTGGAGTTGTTATTACTAATGCATTAATTACTACAAGTTCAATTGGAACTTTGCGTAATACTGATTTTATAAATACAAATATGAGTTCATCTAGTGCAGTAATTGTTGATCTTTCATCTACTAATCAAACTAATACTAATTTCTTAAATACAAATATGACTTCAACTAATGCAGTTGTATCACATTTATTAAACACAAACATTACTTCAACTAATGCAATTATTACTAATGTTTCTTCAACTAACCAAACTAATACTAATTTATTAAATACAAACGTTACTTCAACTAATGCTGTGGTTTCTCATTTACTAAACACAAATATTACTTCAACGAATGCAATTATTACTAATGTTGCATCAACTAACCAAACTAACACGAATTTATTAAATACAAATGTTAGTTCAACTAATGCTATTATTACAAATATAGATTCTACTAACCAAACTAACACTAATTTAGTAAATACAAATGTAACTTCAACTAATGCAGTTGTATCTCATTTACTAAATACAAACATTAGTTCAACTAATGGAATTATTACTAACATATCTTCAACTAACCAAACGAATACTAATTTAGTAAATACAAATGTAACTTCAACTAATGCAATTATTACTAATATTGATTCTACTAACCAAACTAACACTAATTTAGTAAATACAAATGTAACTTCAAGTAATGCAATTATTACAAATATAGCTTCAACTAATCAAACGAATACTAATTTAGTAAATACAAATGTTACTTCAACCAATGCAGTAGTATCTCATTTATTAAATACCAATATGACATCAACTAATGCAATTATTACCAATGTTGATTCTACTAATCAAACTAATACAAATTTACTAAATACAAATGTAACTTCAACTAATGCAGTAGTATCTCATTTATTGAATACAAATATTACTTCAACTAATGCAATTATTACTAATGTTGATTCTACTAATCAAACAAATAGTAATTTATTAAATACAAATATGACTTCAACTAACGCAGTTGTATCGCATTTATTGAATACTAATATTACTTCAACTAATGCAATTATTACCAATGTTGCTTCCACTAATGAGACTAATAGCAATTTCTTAAATACAAATATGACTTCAACTAATGCAGTTGTATCTCATTTATTGAATACAAACATTACTTCAACGAATGCAATTATTACAAACATCGCTTCAACTAATGAAACTAATAGTAATTTCTTGAATACAAATATGACTTCAACTAATGCATTTGTTTCTCATTTAGTAAATACAAATATGTCAGGAACAAATATTTTAGTGTCAAATATGACTGCAGGTACAATTAATGCAAGTTTCGGAAATTATGCAACTGTTACTTCATCTCTTGTTGCATCGTCTACTGTTTCTGCTGGATCAGTGTATCTTTCTGGGGATATTAATGTAGCTGGTACTCTTACTGTTGTAAACATTACTGCAACTAATTTAGTTGATACAAATGTTTCTGCTGGAATTGTATTGGCTGGTACTCTATTTTCTGGTGTTGGAAATAGCAATACTCTTGGTTCAATTTATACGACTGGTGGAAGTGTAGGTATTGGGACTACTGCTCCAACTTATACTTTAGAAGTAAATGGAACTGGTGCTTTTACTACAAGTGTTTCAAGTGCTAGTATATTTGGTGGTAACAGTACAATGACAAATTTAGTTGCAACAAATCTTACTGCTAGTACTTTAAGTTTAACTAATGCAGCTGTTACAAATGCAACTATAACCAATTTACTAAATACTAATATTAGTTCATCTCAGGGTATTATTACACATCTTGCTACGACAAATGAAACAAATAGTAATTTCTTGAATACGAATATGACTTCAACGAATGCAATAATTACTAATATTGATTCAACTAATCAAACTAATACTAATTTAGTGAATACAAATGTTACTTCAACCAATGCAATTATTACTAATATTGCTTCAACTAACCAAACTAATACTAATTTAGTAAATACAAATGTTACTTCAACTAATGCAGTAGTATCTCAATTATTAAATACCAATATGACATCAACTAATGCAATTATTACCAATGTTGATTCAACTAACCAAACTAATACTAATTTCCTGAATACCAATATGACTTCAACTAATGCAGTTGTATCTCATTTACTAAACACAAACATTACTTCAACGAATGCAATTATTACCAATATCTCTTCAACAAATGAAACAAATAGTAATTTATTAAATACCAATTTCACTTCAACTAATGCAGTTGTATCTCATTTATTAAATACAAACATTACTTCAACTAACGCAATTATTACCAATATTGCTTCCACTAATGAAACTAATAGCAATTTCTTGAATACGAATATGACTTCAACTAATGCAGTTGTATCTCATTTATTGAATACTAACATTACTTCAACTAATGCAATTATTACTAACGTTGCTTCCACTAATGAGACTAATAGCAATTTCTTGAATACAAATATGACTTCAACTAATGCAATTATTTCAAATATTGATTCAACTAACCAAACTAATACTAATTTAGTAAATACCAATGTGACTTCGACTAATGCAATTATTACTAATGCAGTTGTAACAAATGAAACTACTAGTAATTTAGTAAATACTGCTTTTACTTCTGGTGGAGCAGTTATTACAAATCTTGTAAATACTGCATTTACTTCTGGTGGAGCAGTTATTACAGATTTAGTTTCTACAAATATAACTTCATCGACTTTACAAGCATCAAGTGTTGTTAACTTTACAAGTATAACAGATGCTGTTAATGGTACAAATGGTGGAACTTTAACTGTTTTAGGTGGAGCTTCTGTTGCAAAACAATTATATGTTAACACTGTTAATGTTACACCAAGTTTAGGAGATATTTCTCAGGAAAGAAGCTTTACATGTGGAAATGGTGTTCTTAGTCCATCAAGTATTACAGGATTTGCATTTAGTAATGACATTGTGAGGGCGTTTAATGCTATTGTTTCAGTTGATGTTATAAAAAGTGTTGGAACAAGTTTATTCTCTAATTATGAAATCAAGGGTTTACAAACAACTACTGGAGCTTGGATAATTAACAGTTCTTATATTGGTGATAATACTGGTCATAATTTCACTATTAATGAAAATGGTCAATTATTATATACAAGTGTTTCTCAAGGAGGATTTTCATCTAGTACAATAAAATTCCGTGCTTTAACAACAAGCAAATAAATTATTTTTTAGAAACGATTAATACAAAAAGGTGATAGAGCCTAGAACTATTATTATGGAGTAAAAATGATAAATGATAACGAAAATATATTTTTATAAATTTATAAAAATATAATTAAATAATGATGTAACTTTTAAAAAGTTACAAAGTAATGTTTTTTAAAATTTTTGAAAAATTATTTATAAATGTTATAATTTTGAATTTATTTAAATTTTGGCGTTTTAGATAATAGTGTGCTCGGCGTATTAGTCGATCTGTTTGTAACATATTATTAATTTCTAAATTTATTTCATAGTAATCATCATGATTTGATGTAAAATATAATGGATAACTTTCTCCTAATAATTCAACGACGGCAGGATGTTTATTTACAATTATTGGAGTAGCACGTACAATACATTCTATAATTGTATTAACGGCTGATGCGTCGACTAAATTTATATATACCACATTTTCTGATAATAAATTATCATAATCATTGTTTTCTAAAAAGTTTATAAATTGCATATTATTTATTTTTTTAAAAATATCATTATAAAAATGTTTATTCCAATTGTTATTAATGGTATTGTCAGATGAGCAGTTTGCGAGGGTTTGATTAGTAGAACAGTTAGATTGTATATTAATTTCACGTCTTAAATGGTGTAATCTTTGTAAATTAGTTTGATTTGTAGAAATATTTTGGTTATATTGTATTCCATATTGTCTTAAATAATATAATCTAACTAAATTATCTATTATGTCTTGATTATGAATTGATCTTGATAAATTTATTTCATTTGGATTGTTATCTATATTATTATTTATTTCATTTAGATTATCAATTATTTCATTTATTTTGTTTTCAGTATGATTATTAGATTTAATTAATAAAGATTCGAGATCTGATAAAAAAGTGTTATTTGGATAATAATTATTCATATTTTTTCCTTTTAATGAAATTTTTTTAATAACGTGATTTGTATATCCATAAGGTTTTAAGGTTTTATCACCAAGTAAAAATCCTGAATAAAATTTTGTAGATTGTGGTAATACAATATTATAAAAGGAATAAACATTTCTTAACCATCCGCCTATATGGATTAATAGTTTATCTTTATTGTTAACAAAATTTTGATATGTGAATGATTTAACATTTAATTCTGTAGGATGTATTAATTCATAAACATTGATGTTTAAATTATGTTTTGTGAATTCAATATCAAATAAATTTTTTAAATATTTTGATAATACAAAAAGTCCTTTACAATATTTTAAAGATTCTTGAAATTCTTTACAGTTTAATAATGTATTACAATTATAATTACTGAATGATTCGTCGAATGTATGATGTATAAATCCTATCCAAGGATTTTTATAAGGTATTAAATTTAATATACAATTTAATTCCAAGTTCCAATGAAAAGTTCTATCGACATACAAGTCTAAAAATAATGGACTATTATTATTGTGAAATGTTTCTAAATTTTTATAAACATATTGCCACCCGGATCTATGACATCCAGAATAATCTTCTTGATCAATATATTTTAGATTAAATAAGCCGTTTTTATTTGTATAATGTAAAGATTCTTTTTGTAATTCATTATTAATAATCCATTTCCATTCAGTAACGTGATTGTAATTTTTAGTAGTATCAAACATTTTTTCTTGTAATCCGTAATTATATTCTGAATTTATACGTCCATTTGTTAATTTGTATGAAATAATATTGACAATTAATTGTTGTAGATTTAAATCTTTTATGTCAGTTAAATTGTTATATCCTTTATTTTGAATAAATTTGTTTATAAAATCGTATATACTACTGATTAATTTATCTGTATTATTTATACTATTTTTATTTTTTGGTTTGTTGTATTTTATACAATTAATAAGATTAGATATATTGTCATTAAAATTTTTATTTAAAATGTTATTATTAATATAATTTAAACGAGTTTGTAAATTTTTGTCTTTTTGTAATTGTTTATATGTATATAATAGTTGATTTAAATCTAAATCGAGTGGTATATCTTTTTCATTTTTATCAAGTTCATATTTATATTCCCATTCTAATTCATTTAATAAATTTTTAATTTTACGAGTAGTATAAATAGGTATTATAGGTGTATTTGTATAAATTGAAAATAAACAAGCATGAAAGCGCATAGGAATTGACAAGTCGGCTAATTTAAATATGGATAGAATGTTATTAGCATATAATTGTTTATCGATAATTGTAATATTATCATTTATATTATGTAATAATTCGATGATGTCATTGTGTATAATAATGTCATTTTCGTTTGTATTAATAGATGATGTATTAAATGGTAGAAATACTATATGATAATTTAGGTTAATTAAATTTTTACAAAATAGTGATAAGTTAGTAATTATATTATTATAATTTGTTAAGTAATTTTTATTATAAATATGTCTAGATAAACTTAATACGACAATTTGTTTATTGGTTTTTTTGACGTTTTCTAGTTTTTCTATATAATTATTTATGTTGATATTTTCATTTTTTATTATTTCTGGTGTGATAATATTAGTAATATGTGTGATTTGTGATGTTTGTTTTAAGACCAAGGATATATCAGGAAGATAGAAAATTCTATCTTCAAAAAAGTATTTTTTGAATAGATTTAAATCAAAAGTGGTTCTTAAAAAAATATAACTAATAATATTTAGTTTATCAGATTTAATCAAGGTTTCAACGTATGGTAAGCCTACGGAAACTGCTAATATTAGATTATTAGTATTATTAAAGCGTTTGTGTATTTTATCTAAAAAATAATTGTTTAAAACATCTCCTCCACCTAATATAATAATATCACGCTCGTCAAAATGTTTGTTATAAATTTGGTCGCAATCTAAAAAATCACATGAATATTCTGAATTTAAATAAGTGTTTAATATTTGTAAAAATGATATTTTATATTGTTCGTCGCCGGTATTATAATGATTATAATATCCTATGATTTTTATATTTATCATTTAATTTATAGAAATAAAATAATTTAATTGTAATTAAATGAAAAATATAAAATAAATACAATGTAAAAAAAAAATAAAAAAAAA
>Ga0208784_1000316_pt1 | contig 24347 bp, 52 predicted proteins | sample DEB19_08_DNA_FD_184531 | JGI IMG/M metagenome (GOLD analysis project Ga0208784, IMG submission 184531) | Aqueous microbial communities from the Delaware River and Bay under freshwater to marine salinity gradient to study organic matter... | ecosystem: Environmental > Aquatic > Marine > Coastal ... | reverse complement strand
TCTTCCGCCTTCCTCATCTTCTGTCCGGCGGCTCTTCGCTTGGTCTGCTTCGACCATTCGGCGGCTGTGGCTCTCGGCGGTTACGACTCTCGGCTGTGTCGGTTCATCGGTCTCTCCGTCCGTGGCTGTGGATAAATCTGTGGATAAATACTTTCGGGAAATAGTTGCTTTCTTTACACCTAGTCGCTATAATGTCAGTACCTACTACGGAAAGGCACGAAATGTTCACCATCACCATCTCGCTCGAAGAGAGCAACGAGGCGAAGCCCATCGAAAGGGTGTACGAGGACGAGGCAACTGCCGAAGAAATGGCTGTGTTCCTCCTCGGTATCAAGACCCCCAAGGGGCTTGTCGTGGCGAGTCGCGTTCTCAACAGCGAGGGCGAGGTCATCAACGAGTTCGAATACTGAGAGGTATTCGGTCGGGGGCGGACGAAAGTCCGCCCCCTTTCCACGTCCCCATACTGTTTCCGATGGGAAAGAAATCTGAGAAATCTCTGACTTTGACTTGACTTTGTTACACCCTCACGGTATGATGTTCTCTATGGAAACAACTACTGAAATCACCTGTGAGCGTTGCGAGTCCACCGAAGTGGAAGCCTACGGACAGCACCAACTGTGCGAGGACTGTGCCACATCTTGGTACGACATACATACCACCATCGACTGAAAGGTCACCATTAACGGGGGCGGGCGCGAGAGTGTCCGCCCCCTTTCCACGTCCAGAAACAACTCTGACAAAGAGGGCGCGTCGATGGCGACGCGCCCTCTTCCCTTTGGTATGGGGGAGGGAAAGGCAGAGCGAAATCACTCCGACAGTCCCGCAACTCTTTGCTCGGTGCGGGGCTAGCGAGCGGCTTGATGCTGTTTTGCCGTTTTGCTGTTTTGCGGTAACGCCGTTCGAGCAACCGCCTTCTACGCTTCCGTCGGTTCGAACACTTGTTCGCCAGACCCGCCAGAGAAATAATCTGGATAAGTTTGTCTGAATACTTGACTCTGTTACACCCCATTGCTATAATGGGAGTACGACAACATAGGAGGAGTTATGCGGTACTACCGTCACTCTTTCGATGTCGCCGGATACGTGTTCCACGCGGACATCTACTGCGCGGAGTGCGGAGAGGGACTACCGGAGACAGACCGTGAGGGCAACGCTAAGAGCGTAATCTTCGTGGATTATCTCGGGGAGTTCACTTCCGATGACATCGAATACAACTGCGCAACTTGCGGACTAGCCACTACCGAGTGGTGAGGAGGGAGACCCTGGCGAGAGCCGGGGTCTCTTGCTGCCCGCCCACTTATTCTTCGACTCTTCACCTGAGCCAGACCCCTGAAAGCCCCGCCTTCCAGAAACCGCAACGGGGCTGTGCGCCACAATTATCGACGGTGGTGGAAGAGACCCTCGAAGAAGTGCGCCGTGACGCTGCGGATTATCAGGAGTACGCCGCTTTGTCAATAGTTGTAGTGCGCAATAGTTGTAGTCATCAAACAAGTTATCTACAACACCCTGTGGATAAATCGACGAGATGTGAAATGTTACAAATGTATGACAGTATGCCCCAAAGGTGAAACTATCTTACACCCCTCTGCTACGATGAGAAATACCGGCGAGGGACGCACAAACACCTAGCCGGTTATCGTTGAGTAAGTAACACCTACTACGAAAGGGACACAATGAACCCGAACTACTACCAAGACATCGAAGAGCCGGTGCTCTGCGATGAATGCGGACACCCGTGCCACGCCGACGACGCTATTACGGACGGAACTATCGCCCTATGCGGTTCACTCCGTGGCAACGGTTGCGCCGACCGAGCAATAGACGAGTGGCGAGCAGAAGCAAAGCAATGAGTGCACCCACGATTGGGAATTTATGGCACCGCCCTTCATCGAAACGATGTGCTGCGTTCACTGCGGGGAAACCCAACGGTGAGACTAGGGGGGCGGGCAACCGTCCCCCTTTCTCCCCCTGCTTGACTCCGTTACACCCAAGTGCTAGAATGAACACACCTACAACGAAAGGACAGAAATGCCGAATTGGGTATTCACTACTATGACCGTCTCCGGCAAGGAGACCGACTTGCGTAACTTTATGTGGAAGGCAAGTGCTCCCTATGCCACCTATTTCAGGGGTGTGCGAACTATCAACGAGGACGGCACTCCGTCATTCGATGCCAACGCCATAGACGAGAAGGTTCATACCGGCTGTATCTCCTTTATGAACTTCCGTTCACCAGAGAACCGCGATGCGTACTTTGCTAGTGCTCACCCCGAGGACGGTTGGTACGAGTGGAACGCTCGCGAGTGGGGCACGAAGTGGGACGCTTGTAATCCAGAGATGACCCAAGATGACCCCAGCACCGGAGTCGTTGAGTACAGATTCGATACGGCGTGGACTCCTGCCGAGGGAGCATTCACCGCGATAGTTGCGCAACACCCAGAACTACGGTTCCACTTCCACTGTGAAGAGGAGACCGGCTGGGGCGTTGAGTATCTGGGCGAGGGCGGAGACTTCTCTCTGATTAGAGAATGGATAGAAATAGAATCAGAAGAAGTGTTCTGACGTTTCGTGAGTGGTCATTAGGGGGAGACTCGAAAGGGTCTCCCCCATTTGACTTTGCCACACCCCTCGTGTATAATGGACACACCTACTAAGAAAGGACAGAAATGCTAACTATGACCGAAGTACGGCTAGCAGACGCTCGCCACGGAGACGTCGACGGGCGACCGTGCGACCCGTCCGAAATCGCTCGTCAAATCGGGCGAATGAACTTTCTCGCTATCAGCGGTGGGAAGTGCTTTACCGTTTCCAACCCTGCCGGTGAGGAAATCGGGCTACTGCTTCCCTGCGGTTCGGCTCGTGCGGTCGAAATCACGCTGGATTGGGACGACACCTACTCGGTGCGCCGTGTCCGTCTGGTGACCAAGGGAGACCGTGCCGGTAGCGTCATCGTGGAAACCGAAGTGTCCAGCGTCTACTGCGACGAAGTGGGCGAAGTGGCGTACCAAGCGTCCTGCTGGAAGTGAGTACCGGCGTTCAGGGGGAGCGTACCTACGGGTGCGCTCCTCTTTCGCGTCCGTGCGATACCGTAGAGACTATGACAGATGTGGCTAGGTTCCGTGACCTATTCGACCCGACAGTACCAAGAGTCAATAGGTCGGTGCGTCGTGAACGCCTAAATCTATGCGAAGGGTGCGACAACTACTCGAAGACGCTGCGTACTTGCGGCGTATGCGGCTGCGTTATGCCCCTGAAGACTACTCTTGCCCACGCCGAGTGCCCGATAGGTCTTTGGAAAGCAGAAGCCCCGCACGCCGAGTGACGGGGCGGGGCTAACGGAGCAAGAAACGCGCCGAGCGGGCGGTCAGAAGACCACCCGTCCCCGACACGCCCGCTTGTCAGCGTCTTTCTTCTTGTCCGGAACACGAATCGCCCGCAACTTCTGCGTTGCGAACAGGAACTTCTCGTCGTCATTCCATCTCTGCTTCATAGTGTCTACCTTTCTAGTATCTAATAATCCTTGGGAGTCTTCGACTCTCGCAAGTGACGATGACTTTGCGCCACTACCACTATTATACCCTATGGGTGTAAGGAAGTCAAATCTTTGCGGACAGTAATTATTACAATTCTGTTGCGTCAAATGTTATCTAACTGTAATACAAATGGGGTTGTGTTTCTTACACCCCCCTGCTATAATGGGAGTTGTCAGGAAGTAACTACTAGAAAGGCTCTGACATGTTGTCCATCACCACCCAACCCTACGGTTCATTCTCTGTGGACTGTTCCGATAGCGAGGCTCTGGTCTCGCTCATCATCTGGACGGGCATCTACTCTGACCAAGTGACGGCACGGTTCCGCTCAAACGAGAACCTCATCTACGCCTACTCCGTTCCCAAGGGAGAGGCTCTGCCCACTCTCAGTCGGGTGGACTCCGCTGGGAAGTTCATGGCGTGGGTCAAAGCGGTTACCGACACCTTCTACCGCATGGAAGTCTGACGACTAGGGGTGGGGGAGAAATCTCCCACCCCTACTTGACTTCCTTACACCCCCCTGCTATAATGTAAGTACCTACTAAGAAAGGGACACAATGCTAACGAAATGGGAACGCAAGGGTCGTCCGACGAAGTTCATGGACTACATCACCACGCCGAGTCGGTTCGACTTGGTGAGTATGTTGGTCGGTAACTACAACTTCGCTTGGTCATTCCAGCAAGTAGCGGACGCGGTCGCCATGCGATACGCCAACGCCGAACAACATCTCCGTGCGGAGATGGTCACTTCCACGCTCATCGCACATCGTCGTGGGCGCATGGTGAACAACTTCGAGGGTTGGGATACCGACTCTGTTGTCCAGCGTCTGCTGGCGCAAATCGGAGAGCCGAAGGGTGAGCATTACGCCTACACCTACAATTGGGAGACCAACCAGCGCGTGCCGGTCTGGTCGGCGTGAGAAAGGAAAGTACCATGACATTCACGGACTTTGTCATCAAGGCAACGCAGTATTACGGCGAGAACCGCAACGATGTTCGTTTCGGTCAGGCGGTATTCAACACGCTGTGTAAATACAATCCCGACATCGCCAGCGCGCTCATGGACTCTCCCATCGACCCCTACTACAAGGACTATGTCTCCGATGAGGTATGGGAGTTCATCGCCTCTCGGTGGTGACTTGACTTCCTTACACCCCTCTGCTATAATAGGTTCACTATAACGAAAGGAACTACTATGGACATCGAGTTTGAGGACACCGAGGAATACGAGAGTGCCTACGAGAATTGGTACTTCGACTGCGGAGACGAATACTGTTATGACATTCTCACCCTCGGCGCACACGCCGCCTTCCGTGCCACCATCTACTACACCAAGGCGTTGCGCTCTTGGCAGGAGTCGGTGGTGCTGTGATGACACCGGCAATTGACAAGCAGACGGTCGTGGCGCATCTCGTTAGCGAGAACGTCGACCTAACTAGCGAGGACGAAATCTTCTTCGCTGTGTACGACTTCGTAATCCTGCGCCGACCGGAATGGGAGTACGAATACTGCGACGCGTGGGCAACTCGCGTTGCGCTAAATCTAGCGATGGAATTCGCTGACTAATCACCCGACCTAAGTAAGTCGTGAAACTGCTTGCCTACGACCCAGAGGTATAGATACAGGGAACAGGCGCGGAGAGTGGCAGAAGGACCGCGTCGCAAACAGCCACATCGACCTGAGCATGTCGCAAAACTGCTCGCTTTCGCGTTCCCACAAAGGGTTGTAAGCCCCGCACCCCCACCCGACCTGCGGGGCTTCGCCACCGGCTTCGCATCGTGCGGGGTGGGCGCGTGCGCTGTGCGCAGGGTTGGGTGCGTGGCTCTTCGAGCGATGCCGCCGTTCGAGCAGCAGAAAGCCCACCCCGAAGGGTGGGCCTGCTTCACGGCTTGGAAGTCACTTGCCCAGTAGCGAGCGCAGGGCTTCGGCAACCTCGGGCGCAGACTCGTAGGTTTCGTCGTCGCCTTCGTCGTCGTACTCCGGCTCAGGCACATACCAGTCGCCATTGTCTTCGGTGTCGTACTCAGTCTCGCACCAGCGGTCGTATGCGTCCATTAGGTAGGTGTCGAAGTCGGGTGTCATAGCAGTTCCTTTCAGTAGGTAGTGAGAACATTATAGCGGGTGGGTGTAACAGACGCAACCTGTCACAGTCAGTTACCTTCGGTACGGCAGTCGGCTTCTCAGGGCTTCCAGACGCGAAAGAGGCGGGCGCACCGATGAGGGTGCGCCCGCCCGCTTAGAGAGGCTCAGGAACCCGCTAGGGCAGGTTCCAGAACGCTCCACTTGTAGGTAGTACGCCACGACTTTGAGAGTCGGACAGTCATGTATCCGCCGGTCACCTGAAAGCGGTATCCGCCAAGATAGGTGAGGCGGTCGTACTTCTGACCATTCGTAAACTCAATAGGCTCAGAGAACACGACAACATCGCCTTTGCGCAACGCAGGCTTCGCCTTCTTGTCGGCGTGGTACTTGCGCACGCGCTCGCGCCATTCAGCCGAATAGTCGTTCAGAGGTTCGCCAAGCATGGCGAGCATAGCGAGCGGGAACGCATGGTCATACGGCCCCATGTCCTCAGTCATGACTTTCGTATACAGTTCGCCACCGCGTCGCTGGGTGATAACGACGACAGCGAAACGAAGTCCGTCACGTTCGAGAACCCAATACTTCGCACCGCGATTCGCGACGATGGTGTTGTAACCGTTGTAGGAAAGTTCCTCGCGGACGACTTCCTCAGCCGGTCGGTTGGTGTAATGGCCTGTCCAGCCCATAGCATTATCCTTTCTTGTAGGTGCGCCGATTATAGCGCAGGGGTGTAAGAATGTCAATAGGTGGACGCACCGATGAGGGTGCGCCCACCTGACGAGTCAGACGCGCTTGGCGCACACCGGTCCGATACCGGCTTCCACCGACTTCGGGTCGGACAGTTCCGCACCGCACACGCAACAGATACCGAAGTGGTGTCCGAGAGCCTTCGCCTCGTCCAGCGTGAGGCGGTCGGCAGGCGAGAGGCGACGGATAGCACCAGCCTCATAGACGAACCTGTCAGCCTTTACGGGAGCCTCAGGGACATAGCGCAGAGCGTAGAAGTTCCCGCCTTGGCGAGCCTTCTTCACGCGGAACACCACACCAGCCTTGCGGTACATACCAGCCTCGGTAACCGGCTCGGCGGGCGCAACCGGCGCAACCGGCTTGGCGACCTGCTTGGCGAACATCGCACGGATAGCGGACTCCTGTCGGTCGGACAGTCCCTTGCCCTTGGCGAAAGTATCAGCGATAGACATCGCGAATGCGCTCCACTTCTGCGCTCGCGCCCATTCGATGACTTCGATAATCGGAGTTTCAGTAGCAACGCTCATGATTAGCCTTTCGTAGTAGTTGCCCCCATTATAGCAAGGGGGTGTAACAGAGTTAGAACTTTCCGGAAACTTTCCAAGAAAGTCTGACACTCCCATAACGAGCGTTCGGACTCGGAGTGTGCGCAACCGGCAAACTTTCACAAGTTCACAAACGGAGCGAAGCGATACGCGCACGCGTACGCGCACGCGCGCAGCGCGTGACGCGCCCACTAGTGCGCCCGCCCGCCCGTGCGCGCCCGCCTAGCCCCGCAGGTGCTGAGGCGTTGCGGGGCTAACGCCCACAAATACCGACGGTGGCGGAAGACCCACTCGTACCGAGTGGTCTTCGCTTTGGTGGGTGTGCTTGCGTACCTGTCGAACTGCTTGCGCGCCTGTGGATAAACCTGTGGATAACTTTCTTTGCTTCGAGCGCACATTCTGGGTGGCTTCTCTCGTTGAGGAAGTGACAGACGAATGACGCAAATAAATGTCATAAATCTGTAACATAAATAGAGTTGTGTTTCTTACACCCAGCCTGTATAATGAAAGCGTCCACCACTACTACCGAAAGGGACATCATGGACACCACCAACAAGGCGAACATCGCCTACGACAGGGGCTTCGTCCGAGGCTCGCACGACTGTGCGGAAGGCTTCTACAACGAAGCACCACTCTCGGGAGAATGGGCAGGAGAGTCCATTCCCGAACTGCTGGGAGACCTGTTCGATGAGGACTTCGGGAACTTTGACGAAGTCTGCGAACGGTACGAGGAAGGCTACAACAAGGCTTTCTCGTCGGACATGGGTCGCTTTCAGGGCTTCGTTCAGTCCTGAAAGAAATCTTTGGGTGGGACGCACAAAGCGTCCCACCCAACTCGTTGAGTAAGTATCACCCACTACAAAGGAGAAATGCCATGATGACCAAGACCACCAAAGAGGACTTCTTTCCGAACGACTTGTTCCCGAATGGAGTCTCGTTTCTGTATCCCGACCACATGGTGCGCTTCTCTGCCTACGCCACCACGCTGACTATTGAGAACGCTCGTCAGAGCGTCGCTACCGGCGAGCGTATTCCCGCGAGCGCAGTTACCGCTCGTCTCGTGAGCGAGTTTGGACTGACACCAGAGTTGGTCGCACAGTACCGACTCGTCGGTAACTATGTAACGTTCGACCGAGAACTGCGTGACCTGTCGCCAGAGGAACTGCGTGAGCGTGAAATCGCTGACGAGCCGACTGACGATGAGTTGGCTCTGTCGCAGGAGGACGCTGACGCTCTCGTGGAGGGCTTCCAGAAGGTCGTCGATGAGCAGACTCGCTACTCGGAAGTGGACAAGTTCCTGAGTGACCTATTCGGAGAGGAAGGGAAGTGAGAAATCACTTCCCCGACTTGACATCATTACACCCATCTGCTATAATGGTAGATACCTACAAAGAAAGGAAATGCTATGACAGACGCACTTTGGTCACCTGACCTGCGACCCGACGAGGACATTCCTGCGCCGGTAGTCCGTGAACACTACTTCACGGTAGTTGCCGAGGTTCGTGCCGATGGTGAAGTCTCTTGGTACACAGCCGAGCCGACTGACCTGAACCTCATCTACCTCGTGGACAAGGACGAGTGGGTGATGGTGTCGCACACACCTGAAATCGAAACTGACGACAAGAACCTCAACTTCGAGTTGGGAAGGAGACTTTCATGACCACTACTACTGAAATCCACTTTGAGTGGGGACAGCCCGACGACCGACTGTACGGACGAGAGGACTCCTGCTGGTACGGAGGAGGGTACGGACACCAGTTGGTCGTACACGTCCGACGCGACGACCGACTGATTAGCGTCTTTGTTGATGGCGAGATGGACATTCGCGTCTATGAGCGTGGCGATGGTGCGGCGGACTTCTCTGACGCTGGTCGTATTCGCTATGACGACGCTTTCGCTGAGTTTGGCGTGGAGAAGGACTCTGACCTATGGGGACTTCCCTATGCGAACGCAGAGACTGACCTACGAGGCCCTAACAAGTTGGGCTACTACTTCGACTTCATTCATACCTCGTGGTACGACCTGTACGCAGAAGATGGGGAACACCTTGACTGCGTGGCTCACACTCTTACCGACGCTATTGAGTGCGCCATCAAGATACTCAACGATGACGATGACGAACTTTGGGCAAATCTGTCCGAATGACTTGACATTCTTACACCCACCTGCTATAATAGTGGGTGGGTGGAAAGCACCCACAACTACTAACGAAAGGCTAAGAAATGGGACTTGACCAATACCTCTACGCAAAGCGATTTGCGTCTCCTGCGTTCCGTGATGAGGGAGACATCTACTCAACTGTCGTCAAGGCTGTTGGCGCAGACTTGTTCAACCGTCCTGAGGACAACGGCTTCAAGTGTGCTGTCGTCTCTGTTCAGGTCGGCTATTGGCGCAAGGCAAACGCTGTCCACCAATGGTTCGTGGACAACTGTCAGGGCGGCGAGGACGACTGTCGTGAGGCTTACGTCGACCGCTCTCAGTTGGAGGAACTGCGTGATGTTTGTAAGGAGGTTCTCGCTGACAAGACGAAGGCGGACGACCTTCTTCCGACCTGCGCTGGCTTCTTCTTCGGTACGACTGATTACGACGAGTGGTACTTCGGAGGTCTGGAAGATACCGTCGAAATCATTGACCATGTGCTGACCAACATCAACGACGACTGGACTTTCTACTACAACTCGTCTTGGTGACGAGTCCACGACTCATCTAAATCTAAGTGGGCAGGCTGGACTTGACAGCCTGTCCACTTTCCTGTATAATGTACGACACCTACTAAGAAAGGACAACTATGAAAGTCATCTACATCAACGACCTAACGAGCCATCGGTATCTCGTGGAGAAGCCGGAGGGACAGGACACGCTCTCGTTCCTACAAAGCCTCGTGGAGGGACTCATTGAGAGCGTCAGCCTGACTCCCGATACCGATGTTTGGGTGAACGAGGAAGGCTTGTTCCGTAACGACTTCGTGAGCAACATCGGCGCGTCGCTACTCGCTGGTCGAACCCTCGTCGGCCCTGCTGTTCTCACAGGACATCAGAATGGCGAGACTGTGGGTTTCCCTGAGAGGTATTGGGACACTTCACATCTCCAACAGACCTATACTGCCGAGGAAGTCATCGCTATCCGCAAGCAGGTGGCTGACGCTCTCATCAAGCGTGGCGAACTTGTTCCCCTGTATGGAGATGAGTCATGACACAGACAACAGAAGCACCCGACCTGACAGCGACCGAGGAAGCCTTTGCTCTTATTGAGCAAGGGCTTTCCGACCTACGCGGAGTGAACCTAGTCGAAGCAAGCAAGATGACAGACCTTCTGCTTGACCTTCGTATCGTCGTAGAGAGGTTCGCCAATGCCAACTGACCTATTCCACGTCATTGACTTTGGGGACTCGTTCATACTGTTCAGCGGCACTATTGATGAATGTGGTCAGGTGCTGGACGAGTCGTATGGCGGGCTATTCCTTGTTGCCGACCAAGACCTGCCTGAGGGCTTTCGCTCGCAACTGATAAACGCCGAAAGCCCCGCACCTACAACAACCCAGCGGGGCTGACGCTCACAAACAGCGACGGTGGTGGAAGAGACGCTGAGACACTTTGCGTCTTTCGTCTCAGGCACTCATCTCCCCTGTGGATAAACCTGTGGAAAAGTTTCTTTGGTCGATGCGCACACAACAGATGGCTTCTCTCGTTTAGTTAGTACCAGCGCAAATAAATCTCAGAAATCTTTGCTGGAGAAGTTGCAATTCCTGTCACCGCGCTGTATAATGGTGACACCTACTACGAAAGGGACATGAAATGGGAACCTACATCAACGCAGAAGACCTGCTTGACCACCTCACTGGAGCCGGTGCTTCTCAGTACGGCTGGTATCTTGACCTCTCCGGAGAGGGCAACCGAATCACGGTGGAAATGGAAGACCCGAACGACTCGCAGGAGACTGTGCGTAAGAGCGTGTCGGTCACCGAAGCCCGAAAGGTCATCGCCTCCATCATCAAGGAGCAGAAGCCGGGTTGGCAGTATGTCTCCTCGGCAATGGAGCGCGACGACTTTGATGCCAACGATGCCGACATCGTTCTTCAGTACATCGCCCTCGGGGAACTCGTCTACGGATGAGTCCCTCGGGGGAATCCCCCAAAGAAAGTCTCACAAAGACTTGACAACCTCCCACCAATGCTGTATAATGAATACACGGCAATCAAGCCACCTACTAGAAAAGGACAATGCAATGACAACTACTACCAATCTCCCCGAGTGCTGGCAGGACTTCCATGATGTTCTCGCTTCAGGACTGAAGCGCGTCATCCTGTTTGGACCCCCAGGCACCGGCAAGACCTACGGCGGTCTCAACATCGGTGATGTCACCGCTGGCTCGCACCGTCTCATCTGCTCGGAAGAAATGACGACTGCTGATGTCACCGGACACTTCAAGCCCTCTGCTGATGGCTCGTGGAAGTGGCAGGACGGCGCGGCTATCAAGGCATGGAACGGCGATGGAATCAAGGGCGGTCGTCTCGTTGCTGACGAGATTGACAAGGCAAGTGGCGATGTGTCGTCCACTTTGCTTGCCATGTTGGATTCGGATGGCTCTGCTTCGTTTGAGCACCCCGAGACCGGACGAATCATTCGTCCCCGTGAGGGATTCTCGTGCGTGATGACGACGAACATCGAAGATGTCCGTGAACTTCCGACTGCTCTCAAGGACAGGTTCCCTGTGGCAATCCGAATCAACACTCCGCACCCTGACGCTCTGCTCTGCTTGCCTGCTGACCTGCGCGCACCTGCCGCTTCGTCTGCTGACGCTGACCGTGACCGTCGCTTCTCCATTCGTACATTCATGGCGTTCGCAAACCTGCGTGACAACTTGGGTGCCGAGCGAGCCGCGAAACTCACCTTCGGAAAGCACTACAAGTCGATTCTGGACGCGATTCTTGTGAATGGGGTGGCATGATGGAAGTTCTCAAGGCAATGCCAGAGTTCATCCAGCGCAACGACCGCGCTCCTCTTCCATGGAATGTGGAGGAGGGCGCACCTGCCAGAGGTGACGCGTGGACTGAAATGCGTACAGGACGCATGCGCGTTCCGTTCGGTGCTGACGAACTGTCACGCACCGTGCGAGCGCACGAACTCATGCACGCGAAAGTCTCGCCTCATCGCATGGAGGAAATGCGCAAACTTCCTCTTCGTCATGACTGCGTACTTGCCGCTGAAGAGTTCCGTGTGAACATGCTCGTCGCCAATCAAGGCTTTGACATCGACTCGCTTGCTGATGGCTCCGAGTCTCGCGCCGGCAAACTCCTCGGTCAGAACAACGACTGGAATGGCGTTGTCCGCTTTATGGCAACTACTGCTGGAACTAAGGCTGGCTCTGACTTCATTCGTGGACTCAAGTCATCTAATCCAGACTTTGCTGAGCAGGCTCGTGCGCTTCAGAAAGTTCTGATGAAGGAATGGCGCAAAGCAATCAAGCGATTCAACGCTCGTGGTGTTGCGTCATCTACGGATGAAGAGAACGGACTTCCACGAGGATTCAATCGCTTCACCGTTCCTGTTGCGAAACTCCTTGAGAGTGTCATGATTCCAGAGGAGGCTGATGGCGTTCCGAGTGAGCATGGCAATCAGGAAGTTCCTCGTGTCACGGAAATCGCTAAGGGTGTTGCTGGAAAGTTCGCTCTTCTCATTGAGAAAGAACTTCTCAAGACGCGAATCGTCGATGGGAAGATTGGACGCAAGCGCATTGCTAGCAATGTTGGCAAGAACCCGCGTCGTATCAACCGTATGCTGACTGACCCCGAACGACGAATCTTTGACCGTCGCGCTCGTGGCAAGGGTGGCATTGTCATCATCGACCAATCCGGCTCCATGCACCTTGACGAGAAAGATGTGTGGTCAATCATTGAGCATGCCCCCGGTGCGACCATCGTCGGATACTCACACCGACAAGGCTCTAAGGACATTCCGAATGTATGGGTCATTGCTGAGCGTGGCAAGGTTGCTGATGTTGTTCCCACGGGCAACGGTGGCAATGGCGTGGATGGCCCTGCTCTTCGGTTCTCTCTGTCAAAGCGACGGATGAACGAGCCGGTGATTTGGGTCTGCGATGGTCATGTCACCGATGGCGATGGAGATGACTTCTACCCGAATCTCGCTGAAGAGTGCGCGCAACTTGTTGTGCGTAACGGAATCCACATGGTTCCCGACGTTGCTTCAGCGGTATCGGCACTCAAGATTGCTTCCAACGGTCACCGCTTGGAAACTAAGGCAATCGGTTCCATCAAGAATACTGAGGCTTGGCGAGCGTCACGCCTCTGACAGAACGCGACGAGGGTCTGTCCTTTCCCCTCAGGCGCGACAAGGGCAGTGAAGGTTTGTCCCAGCCTTCACTGCCCTTCTTTCTATTCGCTCTTAGAAGCCTTCACCATAAGAAGGTCTACTGCTCTGATGGTGACGTATCCAATGCCGATGGCATACAACTCCCTGACGGAGAAGACACTCACCCCTGCGATGCTGAGCGCAATCCACAAGAACAAAGCAACCGTTGCTCCCGTGACGATAATGCTCAGCAATCCACCCAGCATGGTCACGAGAATAGGTGTCGATTCCTCCACCTTCGGCGGTCTCAGCGTTGGTCGCTGGTATGTGCTCATGCCTGTTGCTTTGCGCTTGTCACAATCTGGTGAACTCGCTGACGAGTGATGCCGAACTCGGTGGCGATGGCTTGGAGCGTGAGACCACGCCCATTGTCGAATCGCTCAATGATGAGTCGGTCGCGCTCAGGATTGCCCGTGCGTCCAGCGGGCAGAGGGCCCCACTGCCAGTTAGCCAAGCCTGACAACTCTGTTGCCTGCTCGTTGGTCAGGTGTCCCTTCCGCTGACGATGGCGCACATAGGAAACCCATGCGCCCAACTTGATGTCCCCGTACTGGTCGGTCTTCTCCACATGATTGCGAGGCACGCGGGAAGTCCCAGTTCGAGCGACGTACTGACGGAGTGCTGTGATGTGGCTTTGCCACTTGTTGAGGTTAATCATGAACCGAACACTAGTTCGCCCCGAACGTCCCCAGTGGAAGTATCAGACTAATTTGTCAGCAAAAGCCCCGCAGTAGAAATGCTGGTGCGGGGCTTCGCCCAGCGGGGGGTGGGGGCGGGGCTATGCGCTCGCTATGTGCGACGGTGGCGGATGAGGACTGGGATGCCTCCCACATCGCTGAGTTCAGATAAATCTTCCCGAAACTTTCTGCGCTTCGAGCGCACATTTCTGGTGGGTTTGCTCGTTTGGGGTAGTGATGGCGAGTTCCAAGACTGTCATCAAACTGTAATGAAACAAAGGTTGTAAATCTTACACCCCACTGGTATACTGGGGTCACCTACTACAAGGAGGACACAATGGCGGCACTATTCATGGCGGCGTACCTTGCCGGAACATTTCTGATGATTGTCGGAAATCTCTGAGCAAGACTTGACTTTGTTACACCCCCCTGCTATAATGATGACACCTACAACAAGGAGGACAGAAATGGAAACCACGACCGAGCGATTCGAGGAAATCGCTGACGAGCAAGACTTGGACTTGGAGGCGTTCCTCGGGTTCTGCGAGAACCAGCACATCACCGAGGACGAAGCCGAGGACTATGTGGACGAGTTCCGCGATGCCTATGTCGGCAAGTTTGATTCCGACGAGGAGTTCGCTGAGTACTTCACGGACGAAGAGGGTCTCCACATTCCCGACATGGTTCGTCCGCACATCGACTGGTCGGACGTGTTCCACTGCGAACTACGCCACGACTTCTACCAAGTGAACGGACACTTCTTCCGCAACATCTGAGTCGGTGGGGTGGGGGCGACCCCTCCACCCCATAACTCTGTTACACCCCCCTGCTATAATGAAGGCATACCTACTAAGGAGCAAATCATGACAACGGCACACGAGCAGTACTACACCCAGCCCGAAGCGGGCGCAATCCACATCACCTACGACATCGTTCGTCGTCTTGGGTGGCAGTCTCTTGACAGCAACTTCGTTCCGACGCTTTGGGAGCAAGCGGTGGAGTCCATCGCCAACGAGAGCGACGGGTGGCGTTGTAAGTTCTGCGACGAGCCTGTGGGCTGGCACTGGTTTCAGACTGGCGAGTCCGACGCTTGCGGTTGGAACGCTGACTTCTGGAGTCTCAATGAGGACAGCACCGAGGTTGCCTGCGATGAGTGCTTCATCAAGGTAACGGCGGAGCCGGACTACGGCGACGAGCCGGAAGAAATCTTCACCCTCCAGCCTCACGAGCGAGCAATCATCGACTTCATCGAAACTCTCGCATTTGACCCAAAGAAATACATCTGAAACTTGACAGTCTTACACCCAGCGTGTATAATGTTCTCGGACAGCAGAAAGCCACACGACTCCTGCCACGACAACAGGGGAGTCACACGGCGGTCTGAATAGGTGGGACTCACCCTTGGCGACTTGGCTAAGTCACGGCGAGCCACCGTTCTGTCCGGTTGCCACAGATAAATCTAAACGAAAGGAAACGACCATGAAGATACCGACCGACATCATGAAAGCAGTCATAGATGAGAGTGGCGTTGCTGTTGTCATCTCCATCGACGGCGACCCCATCATGACCATCAACTTCTATCGCGAGAAGAATGGCTCGCTTCTGTATGTACTTCAGGAGAATGCCGACGACGAGAGTTCTGCGTTGTGGAATGTCTTTCCTGAGTACTTCGAGGAGGAAACAGCATGAGTACCTATAACCACGCGTTCACGCTCGGCTTTGCTGTACCTAACAGCGAATACGAGGACTGGCTTGACTGCCTGCGCAACGAGAAAGACAAAGTAATCAACGCTCTGCTTGTCCGTATTGGTGGACTCACGGGGAATGACGCTGAGTTCGTGGAAGCGTTTGAGGGATTCGATACCTATGAGGAGGAAACAGCATGAGTTCAGTTCTAGACACTGAGTACAAAGTGACTTTCATTGGGGACTACTTCTCCATGACGGTCACCGTCCAAGGCGTTGAGGGAGATGAGGACACCGCTATTGACCTCGCCTCCAATCTCATCAAGGAGTACTACGGCTGGGATGTCGTTCGGGTTTCGACCGTGGACATCGAAGTCGAAGAAGCATGACTTGACTTTGTTACACCTATGGTGTATAATGTATACATCACCTACTACGAAAGGACAACTATGACAACCATCGACACCTCTCTGTTTGACAAGGTGGAGGAGTACATTCACGACGCTCACTTGATTGCGTGGGATGAATGCCACAAGATTTACCTTGCCATGGACGACACCGAGGCTGAGTGGTTCCGCAACTCCACCTACACGGTCGTTGAGGACACTCCCGAAGTCATGCTCGCCACGGTCATCCGTTGGTTTGAGGAGTCCTGCTTCCTGCGCTTCGTGTCGGCGGTCAGTCATAACGAAACTGACCCCAACGAGGGTTTCACCAGCATCATCGAACAGTTTGAGGCTGAGGAGGATGAGTACGAAGAGGACGAGGAGGAAGCAGTATGAGTGCCACCGAAGAAATGCCCGAGCGCATCAACGTTACCAAGGTTCTGACCTATGACTGCCAGCAGATTGTCTCTGACTTGGTAGCGCAGGGTATGGAGAACCCAACATTTGAGGATGTTCTTGGAATGATTGAGGAATGGGTCAAGGATGACTTCTCATGCGGATACGGACACGAAGCCAGCCTCCGTGACCTTATCTTTACAGACGAGAACGGCGAAGAAATCTGAGAAATCTTCTTCTCCGAGTTGCGTATCGTTACACAATACGCTATAATGTATCTACCTACTACGAAAGGAACAGAAATGCCGAACTGGTGCTACAACCACATGACAGTACAAGGGCCGACTGAGGACTTGGAGCGATTCGTCAAGGCAATCCGTTTGCCCGAGAATGATGGAGCCAAGACCTCCATGGGCGAGGACGCTGGTAACTACGACCTCGCCTTGCTGTACCCGACACCTAAGGAACTTGCCGATACCACGGCAGGCTTCTATACCGAAGAACCCAACTCGAACTGGGCGGTCATGCTCGCTGAGGGCAAGATGACTCAGGAGTGGCACGACGAACTCGTGCGCAAAAACGCTGAGGGCTGGAAGAAGAACCAAGAGAACCTTGCCAAGTATGGGTACAAGGACTGGTACGACTGGAACTGCGACAACTGGAGTACCAAGTGGTCACCACGCGTTGAGCAACTGGAACTTGACCTTGAGCATGAGCAGATTTTCTTGTACTACGAAACTGCGTGGAGTCCTGCTACTGGCTTGATTCGGGAGATTTCCCGACAGTTCCCAACGCTTATCTTCACAACGAGTTATGACGAAGAGAGCGATGCCTATGTTGGGAGCGAAATCTTCCATAAGGGCGAATGCTTCACTCATGACTACATTCCCACTCAGCCCGAGGACTTCCCCGATGGACTTCGTAAGAACATCAGCGAGGTTGAGGGTCGTCTGAACGCCATTGAGGACACTAGTGATTCCGAATGGTGGGATACCTACTCCGAACTCAAGGATTTATACAGAGACTTGAGGGATGTTGCGGAAACAGAAGCCACGGCAAAGTTTGGCAAGGCGTTTCCTAGCACCGGAGCAACGGTCTGATGTTGCGCCCGTGGAGTGTTACGCAACTGTAATGCTCCACGGGTTGCGGAATCTTACACAAACCTGTATAATGTACACATACCTACTACGAAAGGAACTGCTATGAAATACATCGTCCATGAGGGAACCGGCACGGTCATCGCCGTTGATGAGTGCGTCATCGTTGATGTTCCGGAGGATGTACTCACCACTCTTGATGGTGACGACTACTTCGATGACAACAAGATTTGCGAGTACGCAAGCGAGAACGGCAAGCCCATCAACACGACCGACCTAACTTGGAGCAACACGGTGGCTTACTCGCCGTTTGCTATCCGTGAGGAGATTCGTGAGTCCCTTTGGGAGGGATACTCCGACGACGACGAAGAGCGAGCAGTATTGGAGTGGGCGGAGAAAGCAACTGATGACGAACTCAATCAGATTGCCGAGTACATCCTGTCTGCCAACGACTCGTGGGGTGAATACACCAGCAACATGATGGACGGACTCCGTGAGGGGTACCGCCGAGCAAAGGAAGGAAAGTGACCATGAACTACAACACGATTGACATTTCCATCTACAACAGCAACCAAAGTTGGTACTACACCGAGATTCGGCAGTACGACATTTTGGGTGTAGGGACACCGCGCCTTCGAGCCGACATTCGTCGCAACGCCTATGACTTCCAGTCATACGCTCGCATTGAGAAGTGGAGCGAGACTCAGGGCTGGCTAGTGATTTCCGAACACTACATCACCGAGTTTGCTGTGGCGGAATGCTCTTACACTCAGAAAGACCTCACTACCGAGTACGAGGACCTCATGCGTCAGTCAGCCGACCGGCTGTTCGAGATTGGGGAAGCATTCCATGGGGTGCGTCGTAAGGTGGAAGCCTACACAACCATCTGACGGTGGTGGAAGAGACTTGACATTGTTACACAACTCCGGTATAATGAAACACCTACTAACGAAAGGGAACTGGTATGACGCAGAGCGTTTACTTTGAGCCGTGGCAGTCAACTGACGATGTTGAGGTTGTTATCAACCACGACAATCCGATGGACATAACGCAAGCGGTCACCATTGTGAAAGTCACCAACGAGGGAGTCATCATCGACTTCTACTTGGACGGTGAACCAACAGGAACCATCGGCATGACTTATGACGAATGGTTTGTAATGGCAACATCAGCAACGAAATGAAAGGAACTACTATGAACAAGTACACAGAAGAACTCATCAAGCATGACGATGCTTACTACCGACAGGCTGTTGGTCTGACAATCGTTGATGTAGATGTTTACTACAACGAATACGACAACGATGTATGGACCCGCCTCATCTGTGAGCGGACCATTGGCGGAAAGACAGAGCGTTTCGAACTCGAACTTTCGCAGGACCCCGAGGGCAATGGACCCGGCTTCCTATTCGGTCTACCGACCGTCGCCCCTATCAAGACCACGGTGGGAAAGTGAATGCCATGACAAATGCGACCGGTATAAATGTCAACCACATCGTTATCTACTTCGACCGAGATTTATCTGAACGAGATGGTCGTGGCTGGTGCGTTGAGTCGTCAGACTCCGAGATGACGGTCCGCTTTGGGACCATCGCTGGAGCGTTTGCCTATGCAAGCACTGAAGAGCAATGGCTGAGGGGGGCGTGACCAACACAAACTAACGACGGTGGCGGATGAGAAAATCTTCCACATGTAATTTGACAATCTCATGACAAGTGAGTAAGATGACACGATAAACACAACAACTATCTCAAGGAGTAACACAACATGGAAACCAGCACAACCGACGTAGTTTGGGAAGAACCCCAGCCTGCGCGCCGACGAGGAACCGACAAGGTCCTTGTACCCGAGAAGTCAATGAAGAAGTATGCGCCCTTTGTGGAGACGCTCAAGACGAACCCAAATCAGTGGGCTGTGTTCAAGAAGGCTTCTTCGCCGACATTTTCAACACGACTCAAAGCCGCCTATCCGGGCGTTGAGACCACCTGCCGTAATGTGAAGTCGGAGGATGGCAAACAGCGTTTTGACATCTATGCCCGATGGGTTGGCTGATGCGAAAAAGCCGACGGTGGCGGAAGACGCCAAACAATGTGTTGACGATAGATGCTTCCCTTATCAGGAGCATCGTCTGCGACAACATTGACTTCTCCATCCCGACAAGTTTGTACGATTACATGTACGAAGTCGACGACGAGACGCTCAATTGGCTCGGCGAACAGATACTTGCCGACCCCGACCTGTGGCTTGCAATCACCGACGCAATCAATTCATACGCACTTTCACTTAAGTTTCAAGAAGTACTAGACCAAGGAGGAATGGAAGATGAGTGAACTACACCCAGCCGGAACCAATCGCAAGGGAATCAGCGTTGTTCCCAAGGCGTGCCCACGATGCATCTCGCACGATTGGATTCCCAACAACAACAAACCAGGTGCATATCCAGGTGCCATCTCTCGGGCGGACAACGCCACGGAGATTTGCTCTGCCTGTGGAGAAGACGAAGCATTGAAGGACTTCTTCGACGGCGGATGCGAGGCTGTGGATGCATGGCCTGTGGTGAGAACCTATTCAACCATCTGACGGTGGTGGATGACCATGTGATAGAAAGTCTCTCATGGTCTCCACTTGGAATGAAGCCTCGCTCTCCGCAGTAAAGACAATCTTTACACTGATTATCCGGTCGAAGGATGCCAGTGCCTCTCCACTGAGGAGGGGTTTGGATGAATTTATTGCAACGCTCTACGACCGCCCTGCCGGTAAAGAGAAAGCGACTGCTCACTTCAGCAACATCGCCGCTGATGCTCTGGAGATTGCTCGCCTCCGAGGCATTGACCTAACAGTTGATGAAATCCATCGGACTCTGGTTCGCAAACAGCGAGACTATGGTCCGGAGAACATCCGTCGGTTTGGTCGTCAAGGTTTGATGGTCAGGCTTCATGACAAGGTTGCCCGTTTGGAAAACCTTGACGGTGACGGAAGACAGCCGGAGAACGAATCCATCAGAGACACTTTCATGGATATCGTTGGCTACTGCGCCATCGGAATGATGTGGGAACGAAACGAGTTCTTGCTCCCGCTCGTATAAAAGCGGGAGCCGGTGGGTGAATTAGGCGCGCATCGCAAAATCCCCACCGGCTCAACCGCACTGGACCGCAAGGGGGGAACGGTCCAGCAGTGAAACAATACACCATGTATTGATGACACATTGTTACAGAACCAAGAAATTTCTCTCAAGTAGCGACGGTGGCGGAAGACAGCCGCTATAGTCAGTCGTAACAAATACAGATGCGCATCGCGTCATGTTGCTCAACACAGTCAGACCGGCAGGTCTTCTTGAGCGCGCTCCCAAACTAGTGACGGTGGTGTAAGTGGTTCCCCCCGAACCCCCCTCCAAGCCAGTCGGGATATTGCACTCCTTCCCTAACTCGGGAGGTTGCTAATCCGAAACAAGTTTCGGAATAGCACCGGGATATGCCTTCTTCTTACCCGAGCAAGATTCTTTCCGTGGAATGAAGTCAAGCAATGACTTGACTGAGAGCGCGGCTTATGCTAAAAGTTTAGCCATGGGGATTTTTATGTCTGAACAACCACGACTATTTGACTTCGAAGAGCAGGCTCCACTTTCGCGCCGAGATAAGAAGCGCCAGAACTATTTGACGCCCGTTAGCCCCGCTATCGTGCTTCAGGTCTGGGAGACCTATCTGGCTACCTTCAGCGTTGGCAAGAAGGGTGCGAAGCCCCGCCTCACCGACGAGCGGACGAAGTTGATAACCGTCGCTGTGAACATGCACGGGGCTGATGTCGTCAAGTCAGCCATACGGGGCTGTTCGCTGTCGGCGTGGCATATGGGGCAGAATCCGACGGGGACCCTGTACACGAGCATCGAACTCATCCTGCGGGACTCCCAGCACATTGAGAAGTTCGCAAACCTGACGGTGGCGTATGAGAACGGCGGGGGATTCCTAGATGACGAAGAGTGAACTCAAAGCAGTGGTCGACCGCATCTTCTTGATGTGGAACCAGCAGGTGAATCCCATTACCCAGAAGGAACTGTATAACGGGTGGTGGCGCATTCTATTAGATTTAGAAGAAACAGATGTTCAGCGCACCATTGACGAGTTGGTCATAGAGAACGGATACATGCCCAGAGCGGGCGAAGTCCGGCGACGCACTATCAATCGTCTCCACGGCGTCAGTATCCCTAGCCCTATAGAGGCGTGGCAACAGTTCCGTGAGGCGGCGGATGCATCAGCATCTGGAACCTATACGGGTAAATCTATCCACGAAATGGTGGGGCAAACAGTAAAAGCCCTCGGAGGCACGCAGGCGTACAGCATGCACACCAACGGCGACCGAGAGCAATTCCTGTCTATGTACGAGAGGGTCGTCAAGGAATACGAGTCAACCCTCTATGCTCTGCCTCAGAGCCAGTGAGAGACACGGTTGTCGTGCTTGAGCACCTCACGCCGGATGTCTACGAGCGTCGGGTCATTGAAGATGACCTGTAGGTGCTCCACGAGCAGGAGGTTCGGGCAGAACCAGCGCTTCTCGCCGTCGTAGTCCATGGGGTGGGCATCCAAGAGCGCCTGAAGGCTTGCCTTGGGGTCTGCTCCACGGGCAATGGCAACGCCCCATGCGGTAGCGGTTGACCGGCTCATACCGGCATGACAGTGGACGAGCAGGTCTTGTTGGTCTGCCCCCCAGAACACCATCTCCTCAACCTGAAACAACTGCGGTCCAGAGCGACGGCTGGTGGTGTCCCCGAAGGACCAGACTCGGTGATTCGGGTGACCGAATCGGACTTCCCAGTCCTCGGGTCCGCTCGTGAGAACGGCGCCGAAGTTCTCGCCAATGATGGCGGACTCTTCGAGGTTGCGGATAGTCGGCAAGGCGATTCCGTCCAAAGGCTCAGGGCGCTTATGGAGTTCGTCCAACTTACGGGATGAATAGCGGTATCGTAGGCTCATAGTTTTACACCTTTCGTGTAGTAGTCGTTTGTCAAGCAATAGTATAACAGGTAGTTCCCCTGAATGCAACCCGCTTTCAGTAAAGTATCGGGCATGAAGGGACGACCCGCAAAGCCCACCACAAACGACCGCTCCACAATCACGCTAAAGATTGACGGGGGGACGAAGAACCGTATCGTGACGCTCGCTGACGGATACGGCATGACCATCACCGAGTACCTGCTCACGCTGGTGGAGCGAGATGCCCGCCAAACCCCGTAAGAGTCGACCCGACAAACCGACGGTCATCGTCCTGCGTCTACCGGGCAAATACAAAAACGCGATGATTGAGCATGCGGACGGGTTGGGTGTCCCCTACACCTCATGGTGCGTTGAGGCTCTCGTTCAGGCGCTGAGCGATGAGCGCGGTCTGCCTCCCCCTCCCCCTGCCTCCGCTCCCCTGCCCTCCGAGGTCGACCAACTCCATGCCTACCTGCGGGGTGAGCGCCTCCTCCTACCCTGTGGTCGTGAAGCCCTGTCCTGTGCCGGTACGGAGAACCCTGAGCGTTTGGGCAGTTCACTGTACTGTCCGGAGTGTCGCATACGAGTTCAGTGATTATTTGTATTGCTGTTAGATTTATCCAATCACGTCGTTACACATAGGGTCAAATAGGTGACGAATGGGGTGTAGTGGGGTGTAGACTGGACCTATGAGCGACAACACTGATGGTCTAGAGTCTCGTCAGATTGCGATGTACCGTATGTTCGAGACGGTTGCTGAGCGTATGGGTAAGTGGGATAAGTCCACTGGACCGGATGGTGCTCACTATGTCGACAAGTCTCCCTTTGCCTCTGAGGGCATGGTGTGCTCTAACTGCTCCTTCTTTCAAGGAGGGCGTCAGTGCGAGATTGTCAAGGGAGATATTGACCCAGCGGCTATCTGTAAGTTGTGGGTCATCAAGGGTTCTCTGCTCAAGGAGTAGGGTTCTTTCCCTCCCCTTAGGAATCTCTCTCTCTTACTTGAGGAGAGTGGCTATTTCGTCTTCTGTGAGTCCCAATTGCTTAAGTTTATCTAAAGCCGACGCGCGCTTTGCCCAGTAGTCTGCCTCTGCTTCTTCTCGGGCAATCCTATCTACCTCAAACTGAGCAAGGTCTGCTTCCCTCTGTGCCATCTCCTCTGGGGTGGACATTCGGGTCTCTGATGTTCCATCTGGATACACCGTGGTGATTTCAAACGGCTCTATGGGCATGGTTCCTCCTTATTGGTTAAATCCAAACACGGTCACAAGACCAGTAATTGAACGGGACGCTGCTGATGCAAAACAAGTAAGCCCATCATAGGCGGTTGCTTGGGTGTGTAATCCTGCGGCATCTTGAAAATACGCTCCGCTTGTTGTATCCACAATAACCGTTCTCATTGCTGTGGGTTGTGCGAGTTTAGGGCCAAACAAATAAATTGTTGCCCCACCACGCAATGTGGTGAGTGTTACGTCGCCAGTGCGGAAAAAATTTTGCCACGAATCCGCTGTTGTTCTTGCCCCACTAACAGTTGTGCTGTCAGCGCGAAGTCTTTGAGAAACATATGAACTTGCTGTTGTGTTATCTGTTCCAGATGCTCGCAATCGACCGTACATAACCGTTGATGCCGCAATTTGCGCATAATTACGCATAACAATCATATAGTTATCGTAATCGGTGGTGAATATTCCATTGAGGCTCAATGTTTCGCATGACTCGAACGTGACCGACCCGTTGCTGTTGATAGTCGCGGTCGAACCAGTACCCGTCTTAGCAACCGAAGATGGAGTCATCACTACAAGACCGTTAGTCAAAGCCATGTCAGTTCCTCATCCCATACGCGCAAACAAGACCAGACAATGAAACCCCTG
>Ga0208784_1000315_pt1 | contig 24386 bp, 32 predicted proteins | sample DEB19_08_DNA_FD_184531 | JGI IMG/M metagenome (GOLD analysis project Ga0208784, IMG submission 184531) | Aqueous microbial communities from the Delaware River and Bay under freshwater to marine salinity gradient to study organic matter... | ecosystem: Environmental > Aquatic > Marine > Coastal ... | reverse complement strand
CGTCATACGAAGTCCCACGAGTCAGTGAAAAGACAGGCAAGCAACTCAAGCCGATGTTGGTTACTTTCAACCCCGGATCAAGGAAACAGATCGGAGAAAAGCTGATTGAGCTTGGGTGGAAGCCTGAGAAGTTCACCGAAACTGGACAGCCTATGGTGGATGAAGCCATACTGTCTAAGATCGAACTGAAGGAAGCTAAACTGATCGCTGAGTATCTGATGTTACAGAAACGAGTGGCACAGATTGAGTCATGGATGGAAGCTGTAGGAACTGATGGCCGTGTGCATGGTAAGGTGATCACTAACGGTGCTGTGACAGGCCGTATGACACACCAAAGCCCTAATATGGCACAGATTCCTAATGCTGGTTCTGTCTATGGGCCTGAGTGTCGTCAGTGCTGGACTGTTGCAGACGGCAATGTCCTGGTAGGCTGTGACGCATCAGGACTAGAACTTCGGATGTTGGCACATTACATGAAGGATGACGAGTATGTCAAGACGGTTGTGGAAGGGTCTTCCAAGGACGGAACTGATGTCCACACAAAGAATCAAAAAGCAGCAGGACTACAGACACGGGATCAAGCAAAGACGTTCATCTACGCTTTCCTCTACGGGGCGGGGCCATCGAAGATTGGTTCTATCGTTGGTGGGTCGGCAAAGGACGGTGAGAGACTTACAACTTCCTTCCTTAATGCGACTCCGTCACTCAAGGCGCTACGAGATAAGGTATCCAAGTTTGCAAGCAAGGGCTTTGTACCGGGGCTTGATGGTCGTAAGATATGGGTGCGTTCTGAACACGCAGCGCTTAACAGCCTCTTGCAAGGCGCTGGTGCTATCGTGATGAAGAAGGCACTATGTATCTTTCACGACAAGATCAAGAAGAATAAATGGCCAGTAAAGCTCGTGGCTAATGTTCACGATGAATTTCAGTTTGAGTGTGCTGCTAGTGTTGCCGATGAAGCAGGCAAGGCTGCACGACTGAGCATCATCGAAGCAGGGGAGCACTTCAAGCTACGATGTCCACTAGACGGGGAGTATAAGATTGGCAAAAACTGGCGAGAAACACACTGACGATGTTCCTGAAGGCATTGTCATCATTAAAGCAACATCGGAGGGATTCGAGCTAAAGATTTCACAGAATTTGAACTATGATCAGGCAAAGCATCTTCTAGTAGAAGCCTTACACGTTATAGGAATTTATGAAAAAAATAGTTGCATTCCTGACAACATGGTGCTACAATAGTTGTATCAACAAACGAAAGGTAAAACATGAACCTGAATCTTGAAATTAACGAAGTCAACTTCATCCTGCAAGTTCTGGGTGAACTGCCTAGCAAGACCGGTGCATTTGTGCTGATTCAGAAGATTGAAGCACAAGCAAAGGATCAAGGCAAGGCACAGGAACCTGCTAAGACTGAAGAGTGATTCTAAGCGGCTGTGGTGGAATTGGTAGACACAGGAGACTTAAAATCTCCCAGCAGTAAGCTGTGTGGGTTCGAGTCCCGCCAGCCGCACCATTGTAAAACTGAAAGGAAGATGAAATGAGTAGTGATAACAAGCCTGTTCGCGTTGCTGGTGAGCTTTTCTGGGCTAACTGGATGGCAGAGTTCAACACCAAGTTCAACGAAGACAACACCAAGTACGAATGCACCCTTGGTATGCTGTCTGACAAGGCTGCTGAGGCCCTAGAGGAACTGGGCATCAAGATCAAGAACAAGGATACGATGGGCAAGTTTATCGTTGGCAAGTCTAAGTTTGTATTTGAGCCTGTCGATGAAGACGGTAATCCTGTAGACATCAAGAAGATCGGTAACGGTACTAAGGTTGTTGCCCTGGTGTCTTCATATCGTCACAAGATGTCTGCTAAATTTGGCGCTGCTCCGAGCATTCAAAAGCTGATTGTTACGGAACTGAAGACCTATAATCCTGAAGGTGCCTTGAAGGAAGAAACGGAAGATGTCCTCTAAACCTAGTCTGGCTCTTTTGGACGCTGATTTTTTCGTGTACAGAATTGCTTTCGCATCAGAAGATGCGTCTGAAGGGGTTGCTAGGGCTAGGCTTGTCGAGTGGTTCACTGACATTGTTTATATTGACCTCAAGTGCGAGGACTACAAAGCATGGATCACCGGCAAGTCTAACTATAGGTATGACATAGCTAAGACTGTTCCGTATAAGGGCAACCGCAAAGACATGAAGAAGCCTAAGCATTACGATTATCTTCGTGATGTCTTAGTCAAGCGTTTAGGTGCACTCGTGACTGATGGCGAGGAGGCTGACGATGCTGTCGGTATCGCTTCCACGGAAAACCCAAGCGCTTGGATTGTTCATGTTGACAAAGACTTGGATCAGCTTCCAGGGCTTCATTACAATCCTGTCAAATGCGAGAAGTACACGGTCACTGAATTTGAAGGACTACGAAACTTCTATAAGCAGATGCTGACAGGGGACAGGACAGATAACATTGAGGGCATTCACGGTATCGGCCCAGTCAAGGCAAACAAGATACTTAGTGAATGTAAAACTGAACAAGAACTGTATGAGGCCGTATGGAAAACCTACCAAAAGAACGACTTGCCACACGAAAGACTCCTGGAAAACGGACAACTGTTGTGGCTTCGCAGGACTCCGGATCAAATGTGGTTGCCTCCTTTGACCTCGCAGGATGCAAGTGGACAATCCTAGCAGTAGCACACATGACAGAAATGGGCCTCTGTGATCCTGAAACGCACACGATCAAGATTAGGGCATCTTTGCCAGAACAGGCGCAACAGGCTACCTTCTACCATGAACTCGTACATGCTATCTTGTTTACGATGGGTAAGACAAACCACGATGAAGAGTTTGTTGACACTTTTGGTGGTCTGTTACATCAGTACACTAGGACTATGAATGAAACCAAGTAGTGCAAAGAACAAAGGCAGGCTGCTACAACAATGGACAGCTAAGAAGATGTTGGAATATGCTCCAACACTTGAACCTGACGATGTTGTAAGCACCAGCATGGGTGCAGGCGGCGCTGATGTCAAATTGTCTCCGGCTGCTCGGAAGATTTATCCATTTCAGATCGAATGCAAGTCTCATGCAAAGATCGCTGTGTATGACTTCTATCGTCAGGCAGCTACGCATGGAACTTATGAGCCTCTTGTAGTTATCAAACAGAATCAGTGTAAGCCTCTGGTGGTTGTGGATGCTGATTATTTCTTTAAGGTATACAATGAAAATAGACATTCCGAATGAAGCATTAGACCAGTTTCTTTTAGATGCATTGAAAGATGGTCTAAATACTGTCCGTGACTCTGCCTGGGTACGACATGCAGAAGATATCGTAAATAATATTCGTCTTGAAGCAGCATTTGTAACTCTTCTTGAATACTATATGCCGTATTCAGACTTTAAAGATTTTATTAGGAGCACATACAATGGAAGTGACGCAGATTCGGGAGAATGAAGACGGAAGTGCAGACTACAGCTTTACTCTTAATGAATGGGAACGAGAAGCGCTGATTCGATTTGCTATCATTGAAGGTCTAAAGAATGGAATCAAAGAAGGAATGAAATATGCCGTCAGTAAAGACAGTATGGAAGACTCCGGAAGCGGAGAAGATGATAGCGTACATGGCGAGGGTGTCGAATCCAGCCAATCAAGCGAATGAGAAGTATGTCCCGCTAATCAAGTATCTGATCAAGCATAAGCACTGGAGTCCATTTGAAATGGTCAACATTTGCATGGAAATTGAATGCACTCGTGACATCGCAAGACAGATTCTAAGGCATCGTAGCTTTTCCTTCCAGGAGTTTAGCCAACGGTATGCTGTAGCAGACGGTTATGAGTTCTCAGAGGCTAGGATGCAGGATGAAAAGAATAGGCAAAACAGTCTACCCGTTGAGGATCGTGAACTGATGCGATTCTGGCAAGAGCAACAAAGCAACGTATTGAAGGCTGCTAAGACTGCTTATGAGAATGCACTGAATATCGGAATAGCCAAAGAAGTAGCTCGTAAGGTGCTTCCTGAAGGGTTAACGACCAGTAAAATGTATATGAATGGTACACTTCGTAGTTGGTTGCACTATATCCAAATCAGGACCGGTGTGGAAACTCAGAAGGAACACCGAGAGATTGCACTGATGTGCGAAGAAGAACTTTGGAAACACTTTCCTAATGTAATGGAGGCTCAAAATGTTTGATACTGAAGACGACAAGAGTAATTATCGGTTCCACTTTAATGGCGATAACCGTTCAATTAATTTCAATGTAACTAATGAAGATGCTGTATCATGGATGGATGTAGTTGATCAGTTCCTTGATTTCTTAGGAAGTGTTTATGGATATTCCTTAAAGGATCAAGTACAATATAAGGAATATACATTCAAGACTACTCTCCGAGATAAAATTTATGAAGATTCTTCTTCTTGACATTGAAACAGCACCAAACACTGCGTATGTCTGGGGTCTTTGGAAGCAAAACATCAGTATCAGTCAGATCGTGGACTCTAGCGCAATGCTGTGCTGGGCTGCTAAGTGGCTTGATCAGGAAGATGTCATGTTTAGCGGCATCATGGGCGGGCGCAAGAAAATGCTACAGCGCATCCATAAGCTGCTCGACGAGGCTGACGCAGTAGTTCACTACAATGGTTCTAGATTCGACATTCCTACACTCAACAAGGAGTTTCTTGAGGCTGGAATGTCTCCACCTAGTCCGTATGCTCAGATTGATCTTCTTCGTACAGCACGACAGCAGTTCAGGTTCCCCAGCAACAAACTAGACTATGTTGGTCGTGCGCTGGGGCTTGGACAGAAAGTGTCTCACGAGGGCTTTGAGCTATGGATTAAGTGCATGAACAAGGACAAGGAAGCCTGGAATCGTATGCAGGCATACAATGTCCAAGATGTTCTGTTGCTTGAGAAGGTGTACAAGCGGTTCCTTCCGTGGATCAAGAACCATCCTAATCGTGGTGTGCACTCAGACACCGACCATGTATGTCCTACTTGTGGGAGTAAAGATGTCAAAAAGCGTGGTTACAATCACACGAAAGCAGGCAAGTACCAGCGATACCAATGTGGCTCCTGTGCAACTTGGTCCTCTGCTAAGGGAACGCTTGGAGAATCCAAAGATGTCCTCAAACAAATCCTGTAGTACTTGCTTCTACGGCCCACAACGACAGCCTAACCATGCTGTATGCGATATGTGCTTTACGCTGAGTGGCAAGCAGTTTACAATGTGGGTTGCTAGTGATGTCTATACTGATGAAGTTGCCAAGGAAGCGGTAGAAGACAAGGTAAATAAGCCTAAGCACTATAACTATAGCAGTGTACAGCCTATTGATGCTATCGAAGCCTGGAACTTGAACTTCAGACTATCCAACGTAATCAAGTATGTTGCACGACATAAGCAAAAGAACGGACTTGAAGACCTGAAGAAAGCAGCGTTCTATCTTCAGCGAGAGATTGACAAGTATGACACTAACGTTTAATGATTTGAAAGATCGTCTAAAGTCTTTGGATGAAGTAACGCTTCTAGAGCTTTTAGACTTGAAGAGTGACGATATTGTAGATAGGTTTGAAGACCTAATTGAAGACAAACAAGAACAACTAGAGAAGGAATTTTAATGACCCCGTATCAAACTTACATTGCCAAGTCACGTTATTCGCGGTACTTGGATGATCAAGGTCGGCGTGAGCATTGGCCTGAAACAGTCAATCGTTACTTTGACTTCATGGAAGGACATCTACAAAAGAAACACAATTATCTTGTTCCTCCTGAACTTCGTAAGGAGCTACAGGACGCTGTGACTAATCTTGAGGTGGTGCCATCCATGCGAGCGATTATGACCGCAGGCGAGGCACTGGATCGTCAGAACGTGGCAGGATATAACTGTTCGTATCTTCCCGTAGATGACCCTAAGGCATTTGATGAGGCAATGTATATCCTTCTCTGTGGTACGGGAGTGGGGTTTAGCGTAGAGGAAAAGTATGTTAGCCGTCTTCCGGAAGTTCCTGATCGTCTGTTTGATTCTAAGACTGTGGTTGTCGTCAAGGACTCTAAGGAAGGCTGGGCAAAGGCACTCCGACAGGTTATTGCCCTCCTGTATGCCGGAGAAGTACCAAAGTGGGATGTTTCCGCAGTACGTCCTGCTGGGACACGCCTTAAGACGTTTGGTGGTCGAGCAAGTGGCCCTGAACCGTTGGTGGAACTTTTCCGCTACACTGTCTCTAAGTTCAAAGCAGCCGCTGGACGTAAGCTTAACTCGCTGGAATGCCATGATATTCTGTGCAAAGTCGGGGAAGTCGTTGTGGTTGGAGGGGTTCGCCGGTCTGCAATGATTAGCTTGTCTGATCTTAGCGATGATCGAATGGCCCACGCTAAGGCAGGAAATTGGTGGGAAGGAAACGGACAACGAGCATTGGCTAACAACTCGGCAGTCTACACGACTAAACCATCTGTTGGTCAGTTCATGCGTGAATGGTCTTCTATTTATGAATCACACTCTGGTGAGCGAGGAATCTTTAATCGGTATGCTAGTCAAACTCAGGCAGCGCGTAATGGTCGTCGTGACCCTAATCAGGAATGGGGTACTAATCCCTGTAGTGAGATTATTCTACGGCCTTATCAGTTCTGTAATCTTAGTTCTGTCATTGTTCGCCCTGGCGATGATTACAGTGCTCTTGAGCGTAAAGTGCGTCTTGCAACTATTTTGGGAACTTGGCAGTCAACGCTTACGAACTTCCCGTATCTTCGCAAGATTTGGCAAAACAACACCGAAGAGGAACGATTGCTAGGAGTTTCAATGACGGGTATTCTAGATAATCCGTTGCTGAATAATCCTGATGATCCTGGCCTTCCTTCTTTGCTAGAGGAACTGAAACAACATGCTGTTCATGTCAATGCTGTCCATGCTGATGCTATCGGTATCTCTCGCAGTGCTGCGATCACAGCTATCAAGCCTGAAGGAACAGTCTCACAACTTACGGGCACTGCTAGCGGTATTCATCCTCAACATAGTAGGTACTACATTCGTCGCGTTCGATCTGATAATAAAGATCCTCTCACTGCCTTCTTGAAGTCTCAGGGATTCCCTTCGGAGCCTGACTTCTATAAGCCGGATAGCACGACAGTATTTAGCTTCCCTGTAGCTGTTGCTGAAGGTGCCGTACTTCGTGAAGACTTGGATGCCATTAAGCACCTGCGTCTCTGGCTGCTGTATCAAAAGCACTACTGTGAGCATAAGCCTTCTGTGACTATCTCAGTCAAGGAAGAAGAATGGCCCAAGGTTGGTGCATGGGTATGGGATAACTTTGATCAGATCACCGGAGTATCCTTCCTGCCGATGGACGGAGGAACATATAAGCAGGCTCCCTATGAGACTATTACTGGTGAAGAGTATGAACAACTAAAGACAGCAATGCCTACGGGGATTGATTGGGATTCTTTTGTTGAGCGTACAGACAATGTTGAAGGAGCACAGACATTGGCTTGCACTGCCGGTGCCTGTGAAATCTAATGGAGTTCATTATTCATCCGAGACTTGGTATCGGTTTTGACATTGAACACAATGAGATTAACCGTTATTGTATGACAGATGAAGAAGGAAAGGATGAAACAGTTGTATGTTTTGTAGGACTAATAATTAAGTTGCCGTTTCTTGAAATTCTGATTGGAGATTTCTTCACAGAATAAAAAAAGCCCCTGTCAAGGTTCCTATAAAGGTTCCTTGACAGGGGCTTAATTATTTCAACAGCAGGCTTTCTGCCTGTCTCCTTCTAGTAAGACCTTTGAGCACTCTACCGGCTGCTTTGTCCCATTTAAGACACTCCAGCGCAGCCTCTTCCCAGTTCTTCTCGTTGATCCTCTTCCTGAAGGTACTGATACGAAGATTACCTAGTCCGCAGTTGTATGCCCATGAGAGCACAGCAGCCTGTCGTCTAGGCGGTTCATCCTTGAGTCCAGGACATAGCTTTAGGATACCGGAATAGAAGTACTCTAGATGGTCGTCTAGGGCACTTTCACACTGCTCCATAGTCCAGACTGTATCCGGATTAATGTCAGAGCCTGTAGAGCCGTATCCGATAGTCCAAGGATGTCCTCCTGTGCCCGGATCAGGATACGCTTTGACCATTCCGTTAGGAAGAACTTTAGCGCATCCTTCAAAGGGCTTTATCAGGACATTCTTACATAGTTCAATTACGGGATTCACGTTTTTCAATGGACCGACCAAGGAACCAGAATGTAAGAATCATCATCAGCATACTGAAGTCATCGGCAGTCCAGATTTCCTGCATAACTTGGATAGCGGGTAACCCACTATTGACAGCATACATGATGGTGACGATCTTGACAGCCGTATACAGACCAAAGAGCAGCCAAGTGATGCCGGGACGGACTAAAGCAGAAATAGAAGCTACCCATTTATAGGAGTTCTTATCTGCCTCTGTCTGTTGCTTGAATGCTTCTCCGATAGCGTCAATGTTGGCCTTACTGAAGTCAATATATTTCTCTTCCATGCGGTACTCACCCCGCATCTTCTCTAGGTCAGTCTGAAGAGAGAACATCTTTAGTTCATGGCCTCTTTCGTCTTTACGGTCAAGCCACTTCAGTACCTCCGGAGCCAGCCGGAACAGGCCACCGAAGATACTGCCTAGAAGACCTCCTCCTAGCATTTCAAACATAAGATTACCTCACAGGGGTTAACGTTCTTAAGCTAAACTCTTGAGGAGAAGGAATTCCCTGTGATGGCGATTCTTCAGTCAAGATATTTGCGAGGGGTTCCACAACAACTTTTGTAAATGCCGTAGGAGACAGTGCTTGTTGTTTGGCTCTAGACAATAAAGTTATCGCTTGGGCACCTTTAGGATCTAGCAGTGCTTTTGCAAGTTGTCGTTGAGAAAGAACAAGACCAGTAGCAGAAAGAGCTAACGATCCCGCATTTTCTTTAACTTTTTGCTGTAAGTCTGGAGGAAGAAAAAACACATATCCAGTTGCTGCTGCCGTTCCTAGTCCAGCGGCTTGCTTAAGCGTAGATACAGTTTGTAAATTAAGTCCCATCTTTGCGGCAGGCTCAACAAGTCCAAGCTCGGCTGCTCTATTCATGGCCTCAATAGCTTGACGCTGTTTCACATCACTAAAAAGACTGTTAAAAGTATTCCTAGTTGCTTGATCTCGTTCTAAAGTCTTTGCAAAGTTTAACATGTTTTCAGGAGTGTTCGTCATCGCCTGAAGATAGCCATAACGAAGAGCATCTAAAACTTGTTTAGGATCTTTCTTTGTTAGATTTCCCGCCGCTGCAATTGACTTATATAGTTCATTGATAGGCGTTTCTTTGCCAGCCGCGAATAAGTACGAACCAACTTCTTCAGGATTTTTAGCAAGTGCTTGTCGAACAGCTTCGGTCTGAAGTCCTTGAATTCCTTCTCGATATGTTCTAGTAACATTACGATAACGAGCAAGCGTATTCGGATCTAATGTTTTAGAAGCAGAAAAATCCATTGCTTCATCAAACTTCTTAATAACATCACTAATAGTAGAAGAAGCCGCTGAATCTTTTTCAGTTCCTAAACTAGAGTACTTATCCCTATTCTCTGCTAACCAACGCGACCTCATTCGATGTAAAAGATTAACATCTACTTGAGGAGGAAGATTTTGCATTTCTTTTAAAATGCTTCTTTGTCCAGCAGTTAACGCCACCGGTTCTGATAGAAGTTTATCAGCCCACTGACGAATAGAGAACATACTTACACGAGAATCCTTATCTGCAAAGATTGCCTTATATTCAGGATCAACTGCTTTACTAAGACTCTGCTCACCTTCTTTAATAAAATTTTGAAGAACTTCTCCAGATGCCTTTTGAGCAGAAGACCCACTCCGCAGCGCCTGATCAAATTCTGGAGAATTAACAAGATTCTTAAGAATATTCTTATTTCCGGAAGACAAAGCATTTTTAATTTCTTGTTCTTTTCGACGGAAAATATCAGCAGTTACAGGAGTATTGACAAGTCCTTCTAATGCATCCATGATGCCACTTCCGGTTCGTTGACCAATGCTTAATTGTGATCCATTCTGCCTTAAGAATTCTTGCGCAGCTTTATTTGCATCTGGAATATTATTTTGACCAAATCCTAACTTATCGGCACCGATACGGATAGTTTTTCCAAGTCCTTTTAAGACAAGATTTCCACCCAAGTCCCAAGCAGCCTCTTCAACTCCTGCACGAGCCATCAAAGCAGGAGAAAGCGGCTCATTCTTTGATAATTGTTCTCCAACTTCTCCGGCAGCGCCCCCAAGACCGGCCCCAATAGCACTTCCAGCAAGTGCTCCAACTGGACCTAGAGGAGCACCAAGGATACCGCCAGCAATTCCACCAACCAATCCCCCAGTTTCCTGTAAACCAAAAGCTCCACGAGGCCTGCTAACAAAATTTGGATTTAATACGGACTGAATTTCAGAAGCCGGCACTTGTTCCTTAAAGTCCTCTTCAGTAGCCAGTCCACTTTTAATAGCCTTAGCTTTAATTTCCTCCTTAGAAGCGCCCTCAGGAACATTTTCAATAATATTACCATTTGGTAACCTAACAGGAAATGTAACATCTGCCATTATTTTTCCTTAAATTATAGACTGTTCCAATCTCGCACAGTCTGTGGACGGTATCCAGTAAGTCCTCTATTTTTAGCAGCATACTGTTCAAGAGCATCTGCTTCTTTAACAACATCATTTGCACGCTTTTGCAGATATTGCAGTAGCTGGGTACGCGCCTCAGGGCTTGTTGTAAGATTTGGAACAATCCTTGCAATGAACTCACGATCAGCGTTAGATGGGTTTGCTCCAAGTTTCTTAATCTTATCAAGAACTAAGTCACCCGTAATCTTATCAAACTGCTGAGAATTGATTAGCTCTTCTTTCCTTCGACCGCCAAGAATACCAACAGTATCAAGAAGATTCAGAAGATCAACACGCGCACCTGCGGCTGTTCCAGTAACAAGAGGCTTTCCAGCAAGAGAAGTTGCCTGTTCTAATGTCTTTAATTCAGACATTGCTGTCTCGCGGCTCTTTCGCGCCTCTTCAACTCGTTTAGCGTCTATCTTGCCAAGTTCAGTTGCAAAAGCTCCTTCTGCCTTCGTTTCTACAGATACACTAACAGGTGGGGGCCGCTTCTCTTTAGCAAGAGAAACCTGCTGATCAAATAAAGCAGTATTTACTGCTTTTACCTGTTCTTGAGTATACTCACCAAGTCGTGTTTTTTCACCGTAACCAAGTTCAACGGCTTTGGCAATAAAGTCAGCAGGAGGCTTAGTTGTTTTATCTTCTTTTGTAACAGGAACTAAAGAAGAGTAATTTCCAGTAGTTGCATATGTTTGTAAACTATCCGGAGTAAATTTATCTGCGTTCGCCTTAACAAATAAAGTTTTCGGATCTTGCTCACGAAGTTTTGAAATTGTTTCTGCTTGAGTCTTAGCTAAAGTAGCCTGCTGTTGCATCATCTGCTGTGCTTGTGCAGCGGCTTGTTGTGCCAATTGCGGGCTAATAGAACGAGCAGCATTAGCAAATTGCATCATGCCTTCAGCAGTGTTCGTATCAAACTGCCCTGCCAATTGACGCAACTGCGAAGCCTGTTCAAGCATCGGATCACGAGCACCTAGTGCCCTAGCAGCTTGAGTAAGGCCACCATAGATTCCGGAAGCAATACGCTGTTGAGGATTTAAGTTAGCAAATTGAATTGCTCGTTGACGATCAACCTCTGCCTGAGCCTGTTCAGGGCTAAGACCGGCATTCATAAGACCCAGATAAGGGTTAGCCATCATTCCATCAGCCATTATTAACCTCCAAAGAGTTTGCCGATTAACTGAGCAACAGGATCAGCTAAAGCACCAACAACAGCAGTATTACGATTAGCTGTAAATTGATTGGCAGTATTAGCTCCTTGCTGAAGCATTTGAGCAGCAGTAGCACTGCCTCCACCCAATTGAGTTCCTAATGTCAATGGTTGTTGACCCGCCTGTTCAACATTAGTCGCCTGACCAAATCCCGTACTGAACGGAGCCAACGCAGCTTGCTGAGCACCATAGCCACCTTGCTGAAGATTCAGAGCACCCCCAAGCAAGCCTTGTCCAAACTGAACCTGTTGTTGGCCCATCTGCTGAGCCTGAGCAGCCAACTGAGCATTACGCTGTTGCTGTGCATTGTAGAAGGCTTCCATAGCCGGATTAGCGGCACGAAGGCCAGGAGCACCACCAGGAGTAACACCTGTAGCGCCCATAGCAAGACCGCCTGTTCCTTTTCGGAACTGAGAAGCCTGTAACTGTGCTAAAGCACGTTCATCCAAAGGAGCAAACAGTTCTTGCTGTTGCGCCATATACTGCTGAGCAGCCTGCTGAGGGGTCTGTGCGATGTATTGCTGACCTAAACCAAACAAGCCTTGAGCAGCTTGATTGACCTGCTGTTGCATGGCTTGCTGTTGCTGTGCTTGTTGCAGTGCACCACCGGAGATGCCCATAAGAGCCTCACGCATGGCTGCAACATCAGGAGCAACTTGATAGCCTGCACCAATCAGACGACCATCAGGACCATATTGGAATCCACTACGGCCAAATCGAGTAGTTACACCTACAGGACGGAACTGTGCCTGTTGTGCGGCAGTCTGAGCAGCCTGTTGAGCAGCATTAGCGGCTTGATTGGAAGCATAAATATTACCAGCAGTGCCAATAAGCCCACTCAAAAGACCAGTATAATCAATTGTGTCAGCCATTAGTAAGTACCTCCATCAACAGTTCCTGAGAAAGTACCGGACAATGTTAGATTAGCCATCGTTGTGGTTCCCGTATGCGTTCCATTGTTAGCGTCAGGCTTAGAGGAAACAGCAGAGGCAATGTTATTGTACTCTGTGTCAATTTCCGTCCCTTTAATGATCTTGGAAGGATTACCCGACACAAGACCGTCTTTAATAGCAAAGTTAGTTGTTTTGGTATAATTAGACACTTAGTTACCTCGTTTTTCCTACTTTGGTAAAGACATCAATCTTTTGGATTGAGATTGGTCGAGTATTCACTGTAGTTTCAAAACCCAATTGAATAACTTTACCAGCACCTCCAATATTGATCACCTTGTTGTCGAATGCTGTTCCACCGTATTCACCAATACTATATTCTGCAATGTTATATTCTGCAACAGCAGCGTTCGATAGATTAAACTGACGACTGTTAAGAATATCACTATAATCATAGCCGAACTTAAGCACCACAGGATAACCCTGTCCACCGATAGTGGTAATACCAACTTTCTTCATAATCTTCAGTGCGGTTGGAACACCGAAATCAAAGTAGTTGGTATAATACTTCATTACATAAGTATCAGCATTATCCTTATAAGTATCGTATTTACCTACATATCCTGGCTTACCCAAAAGCAAATCTTTGTTCTGTTTGTAGCAGAATGCTGTAGGAATACTTCCATCCCATGTTGTAGCCCTGCTAGCACCATTAGGAAGTAACATACGCAAGTCAAAACAATAAGTAATACCTGTTACAGGGAATGTAATAAGATAGAAGCCTTCTTTGTCTGAATGCACTGCCTTGATTCCAGAAGCAGCTTCAAGGGACATTGCAGCAACAACATCATCCCGAACATTGGCACTGATGTCTCTGATCGGAGAAGACTTCTCTTGAATTACTCGTGACAGCGATTTAACACCACTATCTGACAAGAAGTATACATCTGATCCTGTAGCTACTACAGAATCCCTTGCAAAACAACCAACACCTGTAATAGTATCTTGAAGCTGTAGTCCAGCAGGATCTTGAGCATTGGAATAAATCAGAATCTGTCTACGTCCAAAGACAATCAAGAATCCGTTATGAGCCGCTAATGCTATAATCTCATCTGCACCAGCAGGCCATATTTCTGAAATATCCAGTGTTCCAGCAGTGCCTGTCGATAATACAAAGCCACTAAGAAGATCAGAGAACTGAATTGTTGCTTTATTCGTTGTATTGTTGGCAGACCATGTACGACCATAGGCGCTGATTACACAATTATTGTTACTAACTGTTCCAACATATCCAGTCTTTTCTGATACTCTTCGATATGTTGTCGTTGATACGGCAGGATCAAAGATAAGAGGATCGTGTCCAGATTGATAAAGATATAGAATACCATTCAAAGAAGCAATTTGCCAATTGCTATCAGTAATGGTCGGTGCTGTTCCGCCTCCTCCGTATGTCAATACTGTCAGTGTGCTGCCATTAAGCCTAAATAGTTTATTGTTACCAGCGGCAATCGTATAAGAAGTCCCATCTGAAGCAATTAATTCTCCAATTGCTTTAATAGACTCTGATCCAAGATCAGTATTTGAAGCGTGCACTGCACTCCAGCCCTTACGAGCACCAATACGACCAAACTTATCAATTACACAATTTGTGGCAACAGTAGCAAAACCAGACTCAAGAGAAACCACAGAATCCTGCGTATTCAGACCATAGAAACCAGGGGCAGCAATAGAAGTGGTTAATAGTTTTGCAACCATTATGTACTTTCCCAGGTTACTTGTTCATCATACCTATTAGCCTCAAGAGCAACTGCATCAGCTAATGCTAAACGATACTTTTGATACAGTTCGCTGAAAGACTGTCCACCGTCTTCCCCTCGTTCAGCAACTGCATTAGCGTATGCCAGCATCTGAACTAAATGTGCAGGAACTTTAATCAAGTCACCATTAGCAGAAAGATCAGCTTGAGGAATATTCAAGTTGAAACGAAGTGAATAGACAGTATCTGGTTGAGGCCATACACGGACAACATTATCGTCATTGCTGACACCATCAAAACAATAGTAGATTGGCGCAGCATTTTGAACAGTAGCAAGATAATATTGTTGGTCAAGCCAATCAGGAGATGCTTGAGCCATTCCAATATTTTCAGTGTCGTTTAAGACACTATGTACCTTAAATCGCTGTCCTGATCCTGTCAAAGTATAAGAACCTTGTCCACTAACAGTAGGCAACACAATGGTAGAATTTAATGCATTCCATGAATAAGCATCTTCAATTTCGCGTTTAGCATCATTGATTAAGACACCAATCAAAGAACTATAAGGAGTATCGTTAACAGAAGATACTTCTGATTCCCTTAACCTTATAAGAACATTATTAACAAGTTGTAAATAAGTTGTTGACATTCGTTTTCCTTGATGTCTTTATCAGTAATAATTATACACGATTCATAGAAGATGTCAATAGGTGTGTTCCCTATTGTTGCACTTTAACAACAAACTCAAAGAGCATAAACAAAGCAGCAATAACAGCCCAAGCACCAAAGCCCATATTCACCCAACGATCTAGTTTCTTATCAACAGCTACAAGATCATTATTTATAGACACTACGGCCTGCTCTAGTGTTCCAATACGAACACCTTGGGATGTCTGTCGTTCTTCTACAAGGATTAGTCGTGTAACGGCATCAGTAAGTTTATCAACTTTTGTTTCAATCCTCTTTAGATCCTCATTGAAGCCGCTATTCATATTACTTCTTAGCCTTCTTCTTTGACATCCCAGCTTCTGACAAAGCAATTGCTACGGCCTGTTTACGACTCTTAACTACAGGACCTTTCTTACCACTATGAAGAGTACCCTCTTTGTACTCGTGCATAACTTTTTGAACTTTACTAGGCTTCTTCATAATAAATTCCTTATAAGATATTCGTAAGTGTGATAGCATAGAACAAGCAAGAACACAATCATAAATAGATAAAAACCATTTACAATCATTTCTTTTTTCTTTTGTCTTGCTGCTTTAGCAGCCTTTTCTCTATCTGCTTTTATCTTTCGTCTTTCAGCCATCATTGACTGATAAACTTCCTGTCCATAAGTACCAGCTATAAGAATATATAACTGATACTCCATTTCTTTAAGTTTCTGTCGATGCAGTGTAATCTCAAGTGCTTCTTGGCTTGCAGAGCCAGAATCTTTTTTCTTATTCTTGTTAGCGGATTCATTAAAAGACTGAACAGCCGAGTACCATTTACTTAGCTGTCCAGCCACACTTTCAATTTCTTTTCCTGCTTTTACAAGTTTTTGTACGGTATTGAAAGCCGTTACAGCAACTCCAAAAGCAGTTACTGGATCAATCATTTTATTTTAAGTTGTTATAGGAATAGCACTATATAGCGTAATGGAATCATTTGATGTTCCTGAACCTTGCACAGTCTCTTCTAAAGAAATACTAATATTTTCTGAAGAATGGTTATGATCAGTACAAAGAGTCCACTTTTCCTCAGATTGACTCCAAGACCAACAATATCCTTCAACATGTTCAGGCATAATTGGTCTTACAATCCATCCGGGAGGATACCACCAAATTGTTTCATATCCTTCAGGAGCTACGGGAGGATCAATAACTTCGATCCATCCGTCTGTTCCATCTGTGTGTTCCTTAGGTATAGAACCATTTTTTGTGTATAACATAGTTGGTCCTTATTGAGTAGGAAGTGCCTGAGTCGGCGGCGTGAAGTTGGCCGTGTATCGGGCATAACCCTTGGTGATGCGGAGGTCGTCGATGTAGCCGTTGAAGTTACCGGCAGAGGCGCTAATTGCGCCAATCCAACTTTGAGTTGTTGCCGCAAGATTTATGTTGGTTGAGTTTGTTGCAGAACCTACTTGAGTTCCATTTACGAATGCTTTTAGTGAAGTACCTGAACGAGCAATTGCGTAATGGTTCCAAGTTGAATTCAACAATGTACTCGCAGTGAAAGTAATCGGGCCACCCGCACCGGAAATGTCTACATACATTGTTCCGGCTGCGTTGTAAGACTCAATACATCCTGCGCCTTGAGCAGTTCCAAATGTGAATATGCGTGGGTATGAACCTCCAACCGGGCTTCCGCTATTGGCCCCATACACCCACATCTCAATGGTGAAGTCGCCGGAACCCATCGCCAAATTGATATTGGCAGCGAGCGCCAATGTATCTCCGTTCCCGTCCAAATACATCGACGCCCCACCGAACTTGCTCTGCGTGGTGCTGATCTGCGCGTTGCCAACCGTTTCAAGGTCGTTCATCATCGCGTTGTCGATGATTCCGCCGTTGGTGTAGGACAGAAGGAGGCTTGTGTTGGTGATGGCCGTAAGAGGCGATGTGGGGGGCGTAAAATCTGCTGTGTAGAGTGCTGTTCCTTTTAACACTCTAAGATTTGAAATGTAACCTGTCAGATTTCGCGTGCCAGCAGAATACTGGCCTATGTATGTTGTTGCCGAAGTCGTAAAATTTATGCTTGTTGCAGCAGTACCGGACTGAACGCCATTAATGTAGATTTTTAACGATCCACTATTGCACACCATTGCAATGTGCGTCCAAGCCGCTACTGGAACTGTTGAACTGGTCTGTGTACCAGTAGTCCAACCACCGCCATATACGGTGTTATCTGCTTCAATTTCAATTAACCAAGATGTATTGCCGCTACCAGCATTATTACCCGCTATCCACTGTACTGTTGAGCCAACAGTTCTATATACCCAGCATTCAACCGTAAATGTTGATCCAACAGCAAGCGCAGCATCACTTGGCGCAGTCAAATAATCCCCACTGCCATCAAAGTAACCACTCCCGCCATCAGTGCCTGCGGCGTATGGAGCAGTCGGAGCGAACGGGCTGAAGCGTTGGACACTTGTGTCGCCGTTGCGCGTGATGGTGAATGCGTTGCTGCTGTTGTCGATGAAGCGGTTGGACTGGCAGGTCAGCAACTTGGTGCCGGTAACCGCAGTTGATGGCGATGTCGGGACAGTGGTAATGGCAGAACCATCCACCAATAACACATTTGAGATATAGCCAGTAAACGGATTTACCGCTGCACCATTGGCACCAATACCAATCGTTTTTGTGGCGCTTCCAAAAGTCCCACTTTGAGAGTAGGTTCCAACCGATGTGCCATTGATGTAGGCCGTTATTGTGGAGCCGCTACGACACACCGCAACATATGACCAAGTATTCAAAGGCAATGCATTTGACGCACTTGAAATTCTTACGCTGCTCCCGTTTGTATATACATACAATGTACCATCGGTAAATCTATTGAGTTGCCAATCGGTAGATACGTTTGCGGTGTAATTGCCGATAAAGTTTCCTGATGCTGCGGCAACAGGATATATCCAACAGCCAATCGTAAAGTCCCCTGACGGAGCAAATTGTCCGCTTGTTGGGGTTGTAAGATAATCCCCTGTTCCATCAAAGTAGTTCGACCAATTACTCCCATACGGCGCGAAGGTGCCCTGCGTCGTGTTGCCGTTGCGGGTGATCGTGAAGTTGTTGGTGCTGCTATCGAGGAACGTGTTGTTCTGCGCCCCGTTGGTGCCGTTGCCGGGGAGCAGGAGAGTGACGTACTTAAAATAAGGATCAACCGCAGTAGCAAGTTTTCCGAGCATTCCAAAGCCTCGGGCTGCTGCTGCACCAATCCGTGAAAGAATAGGCATAGTGCCTCCTTACTTGAACTGAACCTGAGCAGCAAACACAGTGAATGCAGCCGAGCCAGTCTTCACAATCGTATACGAATAAGCATCAATAGAAGAAGCGTTACCAGTTGTCGGTGCAGTTCCTCCTTGCCACTTAGGAGTCACGATAGAACCATCCACCTGGACAGCAGAGTTGTAGTAAGCCGTTGAGCCTTGAGTGACCAAGAACACCACGGTAATCGACTCACCAGTGTCCATGATCGTGTTCAGGCTCGTACCGCTTGATCCACGGAAGTTAACCGTCCAGTTTGCGGATGCGTTGGAGGTATAGTACAGGACAGACTGTGTGGTTACATCATAGTTGATCGTGCCAGTTGCAGCAGTGGCTGAAACAGTACAAACTTCTTTGGTATTGACAATCTTCTGTGCAGCTACACTAGAAGACCCTGAGAAGGTTTGTAGTGCCGTAAACGTCTGTGCTGTACTTGTTGATAACGGAGTTGCCCAGGAAAGAGTTCCTGTTCCATTGGTTGATAATACTTGATTAGCGCTTCCGTCCGCTGAAGGAAGAGTCCAAGTGATGTTAGCAGGAACAGTAGCAGCAGACCTAAAAGATACCCAGTTGCTTGAATCGGCATCTGCAAATCGTACACCGGTCTGAGCATTGAAGGTTGCATTGCCTGTCATCGTCCCGCCAGCAAGCGGAAGATAATCAGCACCAGACACATAAGCAGCAACCCACGCACTGCCAGTATACAGCTTCATAATACCGGACACGCTATTGAAATATAGCGTACCTGCTACTAATGGATTGCCATCATTATCAACGGTAGGATCAGAAGTCTTAGTACCTAAATAACGATCATCGAAGTTATCGTATGCCGTAAGCGTAGCATCACGAGCAGCTTCAGCAGCAGCCTGAGCAGTTGCTGCACTAGTGGCACTGCTGGAAGCACTTGATGCACTCGTTGCAGCGGCCTGTGCATGGTACTTTGCAGAGTATTCTCCACCAGCAACAGTACCAGTGGTTTTCGTAGCCCAGTCGTTTGCTAACGTGGCACTAGAGGCAGACTCAGTAGAATAGTACTTAGCTGAATACAGCGAACCATCGACAGTGCTGCCAGTCTTTGTTGCCCATTCTTTAGCTGCGCCAGCAGCACCAGTGACTCCAGTTCCACCAACAGCCCATGCTTTAGAAGAATAGTCAATGGAATCTACAATACCATCAGTCTTCTGTGCCCAGTTACGAGACAACGTAACATTAGCAGTTCCTGAACTGATTAAACCATCGACATAGCTCTTTGTAGAAACATCTGAGCTATTGGTAGGCGTTGGCATTCCGGTGATTGTACCACCAGTAATAGCAACAGCGTTGGCTTCTTGATTACCAAGAGAACCCACCAGTTTAACAACAGCAGCGCTACTGTCTTTGGTATATAATTTCTTATCAGTTACATTGACAGCTAATTCACCCTGAACGAGCGAACCCGCAGCAGGGACAGAAGAGGCTGTGCTACTGTTTTTGGTGATAATCGTTGCCATTTAAGCTCCGTATTTATTTTCGTACCATTGTTGTAACGGGCCTGCAACATTCCTTGGATACTGTGGCATGTATGCATTATAGTATCTTTGAATTGCAGAATAATAATCTGATCCAAATGTAGGAGTAGTGCTTCCAAGAACTAAATCTGAAGGGGGAATAGACCCTGTTGTTCCTGTTCCACCAGTTGATAATACTGTTCCTGTTCCAATTCCACCCAAAAGACCTAACAATTTAAGAAGATCACTTGTACTTAATAAATTGTTTTGCGTTGCCGGAGCCGGTGTAGGTGCCGGGGCAGGACTTGGTGCAGGTGCAGGAGGAGGAACAGAAGAAGTCACAACTGGCTGCAATACTCCAACAGAACTTAAAGGAACTGTTGGAATTGTTGTTCCCTTTGAATCAGTAACATTAACAGTCTGCGACACAGGCGCAGGAGCTGCTACTGGAGCAGGACTTGGTGCCGGTGTTGGTGCAGGCGGTGTTGAAAGAATTGTTGCCAAAGAAGGCAATATTGCTCCAACAGTACTGGTAATCGTACTAGGAGTAGGTGCAGGAGCCGGAACAGCTGGTGCTGTAACAGGAACTGTCTGAGTAGGTGTTAATGCTGCAATAACACTTGCAAGTGTATCTGCGGTAGTTGTTGTTTTGGGTGCAGGCGGCGCTGTAACAGGAACTGTCTGAGTAGGTGTTAATGCCGCAATAACACTTGCAAGCGTATCCGTAGTAGTTGTACTAGGCTTCGGTGCAGGCGGTGCTGTAACAGGCACAGACTGCACAGGTGTGAATGATGCCAGGATATTAGCAACAGTGTCCGCAGTTGTTGATGGCTTCGGTGCAGGCGGTGCTGTAACAGGCACAGACTGAGCAATGTTAGACAGCAATCCTCCCGTGGCCGCAGAAACGACATCAGAAGTTGTACTAGGCTGTGCTGTTTGACCAGCAACAGTTACTTGTTGTCCTACTACAGCAGAAAGTAAAGAAGCAGCGACTTCAGGAGTAATCTGCTGTGCTGCTGGCTGTCCAGGTACTTGAACCTGTTGAGTTGCTCCAGCAACAGTGACTGGTTGTCCCAACAGATTAGAAAGTACCGTAGCAGCAGTTTCTGCCGTAACATTTTGCTGAGTAGCTGTAGAACCAGTTACAGTGGTCTGCTGTGTTCCCATATTTGTAATACTGGGAATAACAGAAGAAACAGCCGCCGCTGGTGCAGGACTTGGTGCCTGTGTAGGTGCAGTTACTTGAACAGAAGGAATTACAGGAATATTAGCTAATCCAGTTACTGGAATAGTTGTTCCTGAAATATTTACCGGACTGGTTGTACTTCCTGCTTGTGTTTCAGTAATTGTTGAAGGAACAGACGGCGCTGTTGATCCAAGAGAAGTACTAGTATATCCAGTTCCTGAAATATTCTGAGCAATTTCAAAAACAGAAGAACCTCCAGCGGCATCCATTCCGGCCTGAACAGCTGCAGATGTAGGAACCCCACTAGATTGAAGAGTACTAATAATCTGATCTTCTGTAAGTCCAATATCAGCTAAACTCTTAGCATCCTGAGCAATCATTGACGCATCAGTCATGCCGATGGCATTCATTGCTGCGCCAGTTAAGAAATTAATGGCTGGAGTTCCAATTCCAAACTGAAGCGCCCAATCAATAGGCGATGTAGGATCAGAATACAGCGGATTGTTGAACATCCCGCCGCCACGCGACAGCCATTCAATATCTGAAGGCAGAAGATTAGATGTTGGAACAACACCAGAAGGTGCAAAGATGCCTGCTCCGGCAGTTGCTCCTGCCTCACGAGCATCAATATCTGCCTGTCGTTGTTCTTCTGCCGTCATTGCAGCAGGAATAGTAGCCTGCTGTTCAATTTTAGCAGGAGTGGCAGGCTGTGCTAACTCACCGACATTTGCAGCACTCTGAGGTGTCTGCATTGTTTGCTGTGTAGTAGATGCCGCTTGAGTTGCAGGCTCTCCAATAGTTTTCTTTTCTGACGGCTTATAGTCATTGCCAAGTGGAACCCATTCAGAAGACGCAGAAAACAACTGTTTTGCTTCTTCCGATCCTTCTGGAAACCAGTCTTCAAGGCCAAAATTTACAACTTCACTTACACCTGGAAGAGACAACAGTTTATCGTTATATGCCTTAGTAGCTTCTTCTTCGCCTTTCTTGGCGAAGCCTTGTGTAACAAGTTTTACCTCTTTTCCAAGTGCATTTAGTTGAGGAATAAAGTTTTTTGTCCACTCAAAAAGATCATCAGCAGAAACACCCCATCCAAGATAAGGATCTAGAGCAACAAAGGATGCTCCTGAGTTTTTGACTTCATTTAACAGCTGCTCATTCGTCGCCTTTCCTTGAAAGACAGCATAGGGTGTTATCACAACTCCAGGGCGCTGTCCTTGCTGGCTCGCAGTTTGAATTTTTGCTGCTAAAGCCGCACCAGTAGGGCTGTTTGGATTCCAGAAAAGTTCATCAGAAACAACCACTTCATTCCCGCGCTGGAAATAAGAGTCGGCGGAACGAATCATTCCTGTTTGAGCATCATTTTCAGCATTAGCACCTGTTTGCCAACTTCCCTTTTGCCCAAAGTTTGTAAATTCAGGCCCACTACCAGTTCTGCTGAATAAATCAGATACATTAAAGCTGGTACCGAGCGCCTGATTCCATAAATTTACTGCATCTTGTGGACGCATTCCCTGTGAAACAACCCACTCAATCCCACGTTTAGTAGCTTCAGCGTCATTAAGACCACCAGAATAAATATAATTCTTAAACCATTCCGGCGATCCCGGATTTAGTTGCAATTGATAAGCGTTTGAATTAGCAATAAAAGGATTTTGAGAAAATGTTTCAGGATTAAACAGACTATCCTGTTCATTTATGGTATTATATTCCATTATGCTTTCCTTATGACTTCAAAGGTATTGATTGTGCTCATTGTAGAAGCCGCTTCTGATTCACAACGGATTTCGTCGCCCTCTTCTAATACAACATACGCCCCACCATCAAATTTTAAGAAATTTGTAGGACTCAATACATACCCATCCAATACTTTAATTTCAGTAGTTGTGCTCTTGTCATACCAGAATACATCAATGGTTTTGTTATTTCCTGAGTGGTTGACCACATAACAGAGGTTCCACAAAGCATAATAACCCGTAGGAACAGTGTACACAGTGGTTTTTGTCGCGGCTGTTAGGTTGTTACCTACGGAAACTTGTCTCATTCTTCGTCTTTCTTGGCAGGACGACCACGCTTAGGCGCAGCTTCTTCTTTTACTTCTTCTTCTTCATCTACTTTGATATAGTCAGGATGCGAAAGCATTGCCTTGATGTCGTGCTCAAACTCAAACGAGTACATTGAGCCAGAATATTTACACATGAATTTCATAAATTCTCCAAACACAAAAAGGGAAGACCCCCGTAGGAGTCCTCCCTAGTTGTTTACTTAGGCCGGAACAGCCAGAGCAACGGCAGCGCCGTCGCGCAGTTCGCCAACGCCATACAGAACGTCAGCCGTGAACAGCGTACCGAGGTACTCTTGCTTGTATTGAGTCTGAGTGCGAACACCCATTTGCTCCACGAGCACGGCGAAGTCCTTGTGTGCCATCAGGCAAACACGGGTAGCCGTAGAGCCAGAGGTCGTGTCAGCATTGCTGGTCACGAACACGGGGATACCGTACACGTTACCGATTTCACCGTTACGGATCGTGTTAGCGCCGCCGCCTTCACCAACGAAAGCCTGCTCAGTGAAACGAGCAATGCCCATCAGCGTGTTGCGGGTAGACGGGGGAACGATCAGGAAACGGCCATCCATCGGCACATCCTGGTCATCAAGACGCTGGATAGAACGACGAATAGCAGCATCCGTCAGAGCACCAGTTCCGGTATTTGCGGCGGCAACATAGGCAGTCGTGCCATCAGCGCCAGAGAAAGCACCGCTATAGGCACTGGTGCCAGAACCGCCTTGCACGGAACGACCCAGACGGATCAGGCTCGTATCAACTTGACGGCCAAGAGCGTAACCAGCATCGTCCGTGTAGAACTGACGCAGCGACGACAGGGCCTGGGCTTCCACGATGTCTTCAATCAGACGCGAGTATTCCCAGTGTTGATCGATAGCAACCGTCTTTTCGCTTTCAGTAGCAGCGATCAGGGTCACTTGGCTACCAGCAGCCTTGGCAGACGCATCACCACGAGTCGGGGCGGGAATGTGAACTGTGTCACCCTTCTTGCCCTTGAAGCTCATCTTCTTGATGAGATTGGCAGCAACCAGCGACTTCTTATAAGCCGCAACAATTTCATCACTCCAAACTTCCGGAATGAAAGTAGCAGCGGTAGTGACGGTAACGTTATTAGTACCTAAAGGCATTTTATTCTCCTAAAACAAAGTTAAAATTACTTAACACTGCCCTCAGAATA
>Ga0208784_1000312_pt1 | contig 24540 bp, 19 predicted proteins | sample DEB19_08_DNA_FD_184531 | JGI IMG/M metagenome (GOLD analysis project Ga0208784, IMG submission 184531) | Aqueous microbial communities from the Delaware River and Bay under freshwater to marine salinity gradient to study organic matter... | ecosystem: Environmental > Aquatic > Marine > Coastal ... | reverse complement strand
TTTGGTCGTATTCTGCGAGATATAAAGCATTAAAGAGTGCTTGTGCTCTTAGTCCCTGAACGAGTTGTGCAATATTTCCTGCAAGAGTTCCAGTGTTTAGAGTTACCTCAGTAAATGCAGTCCCATTTATAGTAACAGTTACATTACCATCAGCAAGAGCAGTAAATGTAAATTCGTGAATGTGTGTCTTACCACCAGTCGCACGAAGGATACCAAACTGTCCATTCGTGTGTGCATAACCAATTTGGAGAGCATTTTCCTGATTAAAAAATCCTGCTCTCTGAGTAAAGCCTACTGGGTTATTTGAGAATGATGCGGTAAATCTACCAACTACACCTTGTCCTGGACGATACCTAAGAAAGTTTGTGCTTCTTATAACTCCATAAGAGTTTGCATCTGTTCCACAACCAACCTTGAAAGTATTGTTTTCGTGTGTTGCGATTCCACTATTGCTAAACTTAAAAGTCTCAAAGTTTCTTGGATCCAATCCATAAATCGCATCGCCCTGAATTTTGGGTGTGAGTGTAATTGCAATATTCTCACCAAATGCAGATTTAGAACAAGCACTCTCATTTAGAATATTTCCATACTCATCGGCACGAAGATAAACCTCGTGCAGGGTTCTTTCCTGATTTAAATAATCTTGTGTAGATTTATTCCACTGAGCCATTATTAATCAATCCATTCCAATTTTGATGGGTGGTATCTTTTTGCGTTTTTAATATTAAAGTTTTTCTCAGTTACTGGATAAATCTGATGAACTACAGCACCTGGATACTGAGTTTGTAGTTGTTCTCCCAGATCTCTTTTGGATGGAATGCCACTTTGAGTGGTCATTTCCATTCTATAAAGACTTCCATTCCAGAGCACATCCGCTACATATTCTTCACCAACAGATTGTGGTTGATCCTGAGAAGAATTGATGTAAAGATTTCCGTTAAAATCTCCGGAAATATTTACTGACTCTGAAATGAACTGTCTGTAGGATTTCATTCCCCTTCTTCCGTTTCGCTATTGAACATTGCGTTAGCTACTGCTGGACGAAAATCATCAATTTTTCCGGCAGACTTATTGAAAAGTAGTTCTTTAATCTTGTCACTGATTTGCGATGGTGCTTCATCAGCAGCGATCATATCTAAAAGGTCATCCATTGTAATACTTAAGTTAGTTTTTCTTTATTTATATCTCGCCACCCTTGGGCATTTCCACTGCTTTACCATCAGATTCAGTTGTTTTTCCTTGAGCATCTAGATTTGGTTCCATTACTGGTTGACCCAAATCCATTCCTGCAGGTTGTTGTCCTGGTTCTAATGGCATACCTGTCATTGGATCAATAGGTGCATTTGGATCTGGAATGACGCCATCTTTGATTTCTTTTTTGATAATCGCATCTTGTTCAATTATTTCAATGTCAGTTTGACGTAGAATTTTACGTCTTACATAATCTTGAGAGAAATATCTTCCAACATAAGGTTCTGCAACTTGAACCATATTGAGTCTTTCGTTGAGAAGCTCTGCATCTTTGAGTTCTGCGAAGTGATTATCATATAAGAAATCATATTGAATATGCTCACTCATAATCTCCCAATCATCGGGAGTAATGATATTTTTTAAAATCAATTGAGTTCTCAACATGTCATGGAACATGTAAGAAAATCTCTTTCTTAGACGTGCAACAAACTTACTGAATTTAACTTCGTCGCGAAGAATTTCTGATGAACGACCAAGATTGAATCCACCTTCTCCATCCATTCTTGATGGTGGAACATTCAGTGAACGATATAGTTTTTTCTTGAAGTATTCAATATCAGTAATTTCTCCGAGGTTCTGTCCACCCGGAAGGGTAGAGATTTCAGTTCCTCTACCACCTTCACGACGTGGGAGCCAGAAATCTTCAAGCATCGCCATGAATTTTTTATCATCACGAATTTCTCCTGTGCTGGCATCATAAACCAATTTGTTACGATAACGCATCATAACATCACGAAGATATTGCTCTGCCTTTACTTTGGGGAGATTGCCGACATCAATATAGAAAATTCTACGTTCTGGCGCACGAGACAATCTATAGATTACTAGTGAGTCTTCAATCATGCGAAGTTGATTGAGGGACTTGATTGCTTTATGTAGATAAGAAAGAGTTGACCCTTTATTTCTATCAACCAATCCAGATGTACAATAAGCGATAGAATCTTTCGTCATTTTGATCCCACCATGCCCACCCAATGATGATGGATTTGAGGTGGGATACGTCATTTTTGGATTATAAATGTAGTATTCCTCAATTTCAGGAAACTCATAATCCATTGGATTGTCTCTATTCATATTAGAGAGACGATATTTGTCACTTTCTTTTTTCTTTTCCTGCCTTACATAACGCATTTTCATTGCGTCAATATATCTTAATTCTTGAATACCTTCGTGAGGATTTTTTAAATCAATTACTTTGTGATAATAAAGTCTTCCATCAACATACCAATTTCTATAAATTTCGTGTGATTTTTTATCGAAATCTAGAAGAGATAAAATATGTTTAAATTCTTTTCTTATTTTAGTTTTGATGCCATCACTTGCATTGAGATTTGATAGTTCAATCTCTACAGGACTATCATTTGTGTCTGATACAATTGCTTCATTAACAATATCTTCAATAGCACTATCACATTCTGGGTGAAGTGCCATCTCACGATATCTTTTAATTAAATCAAATTCTGTTCTATATACGCCTTCAATATCTACATATGAACCAAAAAATCCACTACTTAAATAATGATCAACCCCGTCCTCATTATTAGGAGGAACGGGGGAAACTGTAGATGGTGATATTGGTTCGTTGTCCTCAATAGAAAAACCAAAAAGTTTTGCCATAATTTATTTGTCTGTTTATTCCTTGTATACTATTTATCAGACAATAAGTTGTCCAGTTTTATCATTTGCTGTACCTCCTGCCGAATCTGTACCGGCAACCCAATATTGGACTTGAAACTCCACTGTATATTCTTCAATGGTATCTGATGAATCATATGAAAGATCAATTGCAGAAATATTCGTTGGGAAAATACCATCAAAATAATAAGTTCTTAAAGCAGTAATTCCGGTAGATCCTGCACTATTATCAGTTGCCCCACTATTTTTTGTAGAACTGACACCATTGCTATATCCCCTACCAAGTTGATGGACAACTGCATTTGCCATATATGCATTTGGTTGTGTTGCACCACTGGCATCACTTAGTTTGCTAATACCGTTCATCCACTGTTCAAATGCAGTTCTGAGTTTGAAATCCTCATCGTTGATGACAGTAATTGTCCAAGTATCAAAAGTTCTGTCTCCGGCAACTTTTAAAATTCTTCCCCTAAAAGGAACATCAATTGGAGCAATGTTTGATGCTGGAAGTTGTGCTGCTTTACAAAGGAATTGGAAAGTTTCATTTGACCATACAGGGTTTGCAAATTTAAAATCATTAATATTTACTTCAAATAGATTAGGTCTTGCGCCACCTCCAGATAGTTTTGATCTGAACTGGGTGATAGTTTTGAGACTAGTCATTTTAGAGTCCTCCTTGTGTTGTTAATTTAAAAATCAAACTCTTCCAGTTACTTCTTCAAAACTGATACCAGTTCTGGTAGCAACGAAAGTCAATGTGACATAATTAATTGATTTTGTTGGTTTTAAGAAAATATCAGCTCTGAACTCATTATTATCAATTACATTAGGAGTGTTATTTGATTCATCACAAATAACTTTGAAGTCATAAAGACCTCTTTTTGCCTGAACATCTCTAAGATATGGTTCAACAATGTTTATAAAGTTGGATCTAGTAATCTGATCGTTAAATTCAAAGAGTTGTGCTTGTGCAACATTCTCCAGTGCTTTTTCAACTGTCAAGAACAGTCTTCTAACATTAATTCTATCAAATGCAGATGCATATTCTAATCCGGTTTTGTCTCCAAATAAGATAATGCCAGTTCCTGGTTGATTAATAATAGAGTTAACTCTTGCTTCATAAAGAGAATCTCTTTGCGACTTGCTTGGATTATATGCTAGTTTGATTGCGTTATTCAACACACCTCTTTGTTGACCTGCTGGTGAATACCATGGGAACTGTTGAATATCTGTTCTAACCATAAGTCCAGCAACGTCTCCATTGCATGGGATGTATCTGAACAGATTATTGAATCTATCGTAGGTATACTTGTAACCACTGTCAAAGACTGCATAAGAAGAACTGGACAGAGCACTGAAGAATTTAACTAGATTTGTAGTTTGTGTTGAAGAATCTGTCAGATCAACAACATTTGCTCTATGTGGAGAGATTACTGCGATACAATCTTTTCTACCTTCAGCAATTGAAATCAGTTGATTTGCCTTTGCTTGAGATTCTGTTTCAGCAGAAAGTCCAGGACCACTAATTAAGAAATTAACTGAAATTTCGTCCTTGTTTGCAAATAGATTGTATGCAGAAACTAGATCTCCAAGAGATGCTGACATTCCGCCATTGTCAGAATAGTTAACACCACCAGTTAATGTGTAAGTCTTGTTTCCAATTGCACTAAAGACAACTCCCTGCGCATTTTGTCCCCAGAGTCCTTGAGCAGTCGTGTATTTCGTGAACGCTGTCGAGAATCCAGTAGCAACTGGAGTTGTTCCCCAATAAGCATCTGTTGCAGAAGATTGATTTTTTCCTGCATAGATGTAATTTGAGAAGTTGGCAAGATAATTCTTATACCAAATTTTCTGTGGGGAATTTACTGCAGATACTCCATCTGCAGATTTTGAAACACTAATGTGCTTCTCAATGATATTTCCTTGAACGCCTGTTATCGATCCAGTGTCATCAACGACAACAATATGCATTGCATCATTCTTGCCATTTCTTTCAACGCTATATTGATTTGAAATTGGTTTTGATGCAATTTGCTTCCAGTAAACAGTTGAGTTAGTAAGTCCTAAAGTTTGTTGATCATACCAATCAGTTACTGTTGTTGCAGTTCCAGTCGATCCCGTATTGATTCCAGAGTTGTTTACAAAGAACAGGGAATCGCCAGATTCAAAAGATGCTAGTGGATTGAGTTCGACATAATTAATAGAAGTTTCAGTTCCTGCACCAGAAACTCTAGAAACAACTTTAACTGAGATTGTGCTATTACCGTTGGTTGCGTCTGTAGTGACTCCAGTAATAATCGCCTTTAGATATCCTGTAAAGGTTGAAACTGTTCCAACTCCAGATAAGCTGCCATTTAGAGCAGTTGTTACACCATATCCAACTTGAGCACCTAGTGCTAGTGGATTTGTTGTAGCAATACCGATAACCTGGTCTGCTAAGTCGTCAATAAAGCAAACTTTTAAATTGTTTCCCCAAGTTCCTGGGTTTTTTGCAGCGTAAGTAAATGATACTGAATCTGATGACCAGTTTGCATTATAGTCATCAAAGTTTTTAACTTTAACACTGGTAGTTGATGCAGCACCAGCTCCAGCGTTTGCATTATTAAGTGTTGCGCCGTCTGCTCTAACTACCTTTAGAACACCACCGTAGCTTAGGAATGAAGATGCACTCATCCAGTACTCATATTGAGTATCTGTTGAGATGGGTTTTCCAAAAGTATTAATTAAATCTTGTTCTGTTGTGATATCAATCGCTTGTCCTACAGGACCAATTGAAAAAGGTCCAGCAATTGCTCCAACATTTGCTAAAACGTTGTCAGCTCTCCCAACAGTAAGGTCAACTTCTCTCGTAATTACACCGGGAGATAATTGAGGAGTCGCCATGTTTTTCTCCTGAAAGTCTCAGTTTATCTGAAAATATTTATTAAAAAGATATTTTTGATAGGGGAAATGTGACGTGAACTACCAATCTGGATATTCCCACTTGTCTAGAACTCTAAAAGTCATTTTATTTGTAACTATTCTTTTTATTGTGCAGTCTTTACATTCATATGAGTATGATGATGCAACAGGACCTCTATCTTTTCTTGTTCTATAGAAACTTTCTATTAAATTTTTTACTTCACCACAAACTCTACATTTTCTATCTGATAATAATAAATGCCCTAATCTTATTTGACCATCAAGTTCCACTACATATACTCCCACATATAAGAACGATCCCCATATTCATCGACAAACCATCTGTCACCATCCTTATCAACAAAACTTTCGGAGTCTAATCCGTCTGATACAAATCCAAAAGGTGCCATATCTTGTTCAATTTGATTTTTCTGTTCTTCGTATAAACGCTTTCTAACATCTTGATCTGTAAGTTCTTTAAAGTAATCTTGGGCAACTAACCAAGCATAAATTACCAAACACATTGCAAGGTCATCATTACAACCCTCCTCGGCTTCAAAGGAATTGTGCTTTTGAATAAAGGTAGTTAATTCTGAAATGATTTCATAATCATTTAAGAATAACTTATTCTCCTCAATCATTGTTTTGAGGTTAAGGCATCCAACTTTTTTTACAGTTTTGGACATCTTAACACCAAGTTGAGTCTTCTTTCCAGAAAAACCTTGACCAACAATTTGACCCGCTCTACCTCTCATAGAACACATGAGTAAGTTTTTATATTCTAAGTCGTATTGAAGAATACTTGCTACTTGATCTCCAACGTCATTTACTTCACAAAGAATATACGCTTCATTATAACTTTTTCCAACTTCTTCTATTATGCTTGGGAAAAGCATGGGTTTTATTTCATTGTTTCTGTATTTTGCAACAATCTTATGAGGGAACTGTGTAATATCAACCACTGTAAATGCTGAATAATCATTCCCAACCCCTCTAGCAACGTCTACAGTGATCAAGTAGTCATGATTCTCTATTGGGTCTTCATAAACATCTAAACCTGCGCTACGGGTCTTGGGGGCATCGTAAACGAGGGTTCTAAGTTTGCTTGGTGCAATAAGAGTATCAACAGAACCTAAGAATTCGCATTCAAATTCAACTTTAAATTGTGATTCTGAAGTGTTTGCAATTGTTTGTTTTTTCCACTCTTCATCTCGTCCAGGAACTTCGCTCCAATGAACGTCAGTGAAGACATATTCATTTTTTCCCTTTTCCGCATCATGCCACATGCGGTAGAAATGATTCATACCATGTGGCGTAGAAACAATGATTACCTTCGTTTGTTTACCAGAAGTAATAGTAGGATAAACAGATGCAAAGAACGAGTCTGCAATATGGTTTGGAACGAAAGCAAATTCGTCAAGGAAGAGGATATTGAACGACATGCCTCGGACAGCACTTGCAGATGTAGAAGCTGCCAATATCTTACTGCCATTCTCTAACTCCAGTGAACCTTTGTTCCAAGAAATAATACCCTGCTGCATCCATTTGGGTAAATTTTCATAAGCAGTTTGTAATCTATCAAGAAGTTCTCTTGCTGTTGCTGCCTTGTTTGCAAGAATACCAATATTTACATTATCATTAAATACTGCATAATGAAGCAAGAAAGATACCACAGTAGTTGATTTACCGGTCTGACGTGGCATCTTACAGATATTAAATCTGTGGTTATGGAAGTTATTAATTAACTTCTCTTGGAAATGATAAGGTTTAAAAGTCTGTAATCCATAATCTAGGGTGACAATTTTTACATAGTTATTTGCAAAGTAAACTGGATTATCTTTACACTTAATAAATTCCTCAATTTGTTCTTGAGTAAACTCGATAGGCGTATTTGCCTTTTTTAGAAGTGGATTACCAAGGTAAACATCATTTGACATAATAAAACCTACTTATTAGTTACAATTCCAACGACGAAGTGCTTTATTGATATTGCTATCTGGATCTCTTGCAGTTTTTGCTGAAGTTAGTTTAGACTTCATACCTTTCATCCTACGGCAAAAAGATGCACGTCTTTTTGCTCTTTTACCTTCTGGATTCTTTTCTGTAACTGCGGTTTGAAGTTTTGAACCTGGATTTTCTCTACGATAAGCATTTACTGCTTTTTGACTTAATCCTGCAGTTCTATCTTTTCTATTTACCGATTGCCAATCCTCATCAATATTAACTTCTTCTCCCATGGTCTTCACATAATTTTTACTTGGACCTGGGTTTCCAAAACTTCCTCCTTGTGGTCCAAATACCTGAATGAGTGGTTGACCTGGTTTAATTTCTGAAATAGTATGATATAAAACTACGGATCCAGGATAAACTTTTTGAAGTTCATCATTAATCTCTTTTTTTGTTGGAGTCTTAACTTGGGGGAAAAACATTTTCATTCCATAATATTTTCCTCTCCAAGAAAGAGTAACTGCAACTACGTTTCCGGTTTGTGCGTGAAGTCTTGTTGCTTCTTCTATTTGAGATTTAAATCCTTTAATAGGTTCTGGTTTAATCAGATCAACAACCTCAGCAAAAGTATTTCCATCAGCATCTTCAATAGTTACGTCTTCTGCTTTTACGCAACGATTATAAGTTTTTCCAAATAACTTTTGAGTACCTTTCTTTTTATATCCATGCCAGCACTTCATCTCATCCATAATTTTATCAACTAACTTTTGCTCCTCCATTTCTCCACTTGCAACATAATCTGCTGCAGTATCAATATAGTCAGCTGCCTTGGTAATTTTTGATTGCACCCATGCTTCTAAATCACCCTCACCTTTACCAACTTTCATTTGAAGTCTCTTTACTGCATCAACAATAGTTTTTAACTCTGATCTTGCCATGGAGTATTCATGATCTTTGATGGAAACTTTATCCCATGCTTTACCACCATAAGAACACTCAGATCTTGTCTCTCTCTTGTCGCATAATGGACAATATCTTTGCTCTTCTACTGCTTCAGATTTAGTTCCCCAATTTGCTGCACCAACTTTGCGACACTTGACTAGTGCTCCAGAAGCATATGCACTTGGCCAAACATCATAACGTGATTTTACTTTATGGTAACAAGCATCTTTTTTACCACTACCTTTACCTGGTTTATCTTTTGCCTCTTGTACTTCTAGTTCTTCTTTCATTTTCTTTTTTGGTGAATCTGTAGAAACATATGTTGGTTTTGCAGCTCCTGATTTTTGCTGCTGTCCAGGATCTGCTGCTTTCTTCCTTCTTGCTGCTGAAAGTCTTTCTGCTGGAGTCATGCTTGCCCTTTTGGCAGAAGAAACGCATTTTGGCGTTCCCTCTCCAGGTTCATCACTTGCACATGTTCCACCGGTTACTACATTTACCCAACCAGATTTTCCATCTTTTGATCTAGACTTGTTAAACCAATCACGAAGACCCTCTTCTTTAATATCTTTAAATTTTTTATGATGTTTTTTAGCGGCCGCTTCCATCTTTTTTAGACGTGTATAGTAGTCTGGTATTTCGTCTAAATGTTGAAGGGCAATATCCATTGCAAGTTCATGATCTTTTGTATGCTCATGCTCAATAGGTTCGCCCATATCAAGTTGCTTTTGTATGAAAGAAACATCAAGACGATGCTTCTTTGCAATTTGTTCAACTGTTTTATGTGACTTGATCTTGGGCATTATTCAACTGGTTTTGATTTAGTCTGCTCACCTTTTGCTCTTTTTTTCCTTCCCGCACAATGAGCGCGTTGAGAAAATCCTTTTGGATTTGAGCAATCAATACTCTTTTTATATTTATTATTCCAATCCTCTTGAAACTGCTTAAACGTTTTCATTTTAAGTGTTTATTGAAACTCTTATAACTTTAAAGGTTGTGGAAGAAGATGAAGATGGAGTAACTAACAATCTAACGTTACTACCTAAAATATCACTACTAAAAGATGCTAAAGAATCTCCAGTTCTTATAATTCCATACTCTGTATTATATGTCGTAGTTCCATCATGAACTACAATAAATTCTGATGTATTATGACTACTACCACTAGTTGCTTGTATCTGATATTTCGCTGAACGAAAAGTTTCTTTTGAAAACACATCTAAAGGAACCTGAGATGTGCTAGTCGTAGTTAAACTAGATACTGTTATGTTAGTAAAATTTTTTTGACTTATTAATTTAGGCATTTGCAGTTTCCAAAATACTCAAAATAAGTTTTAAACTACTATTTGCACTCGCTGATATTTTGATTGAATCATTAGTTTCCAAAACCAATTTTCCATCAAGTGGAACATATGCATCTGAAGGTGGAACGGATGCATTTTTTACTATCTCAGTTGTAGTTGAACTTCTAACATGTGACATCGTAAATGTTTCAGCATTTGTACTCACATTGGTAACATGAGCATAGAGCACAATTGCAGTATATCCAGTTGGAGCTGTATATGCAGTCTGTATACCTGTAGTTACCTCTAAGGTTTCAGTTTGAAATCTATTAAGTGCTAATTGTGCCATATTAACTTAGTGCTAAAATAAACGGTGTCATTTCTGAAAATAAACTTCTAGTAAACGCTCTACCACTGATTGTACCAGTATTTTGATCAATTACAATGTCATTTCCTATTCTAAAATTACCTGCTTGGTCGGTGCTTGTAAATGTAACTCTTCCACCATTAGTTTCAATAATTTCATTTTCTTGAATTGCTACACCTCCCCTAGCAGGGGTTGCAGTTGTGATAGTATTTCCAGATCCGACATATTCAAAGGTATGTGATGTTGCAGTAATTTTACTTACTTGATAAAAATTGACAGTCGTACCAACACCTACACTATTGATTAAATTTTCATCAAGAGTTAATGTTGTAATTCCAGCAGTCACTGGGGTTGAACTATTTATCGTGTAGTATATTGGAGTTAGATTTGCTTGTGCTGTTGCGGTAGTTCCTGAATCAGGAGCGGAAATAGTAATTGTTGGGGCAGTTAGATATTGGTTTCCACTTGTTATAATTGTTATAGATTCTACTGATCCTCCATTTAAAGTTGCAAAAGCAGTTGCAGTTGAACCATTAGGTCCTGTTGGTGCCGCCACCGAAACTGTTGGAGTTGCAGTATATCCACTACCACCATTAGTTACTGTGATACTATCAATTGAATAATATAAGTTTCCAAAATAAACTACCTGTCCTTGATAAGGTCTTGTTGAAGTAGTGATGGCAACTGTAACTCTATCTTGTCCAGAAGAAGCGGAAGAAGTTACTATTCCAGAAAACTGAATATCACTCACCCCATCAGCAACTAATCCATAAGTTCCAAAATCAGTATTGCTATTTGTTAGTGAACATTGACCTCCTTTATGTGCTGTAATCGCTTGATTGCAGCAAATGGTAAACACACTTACAAGTTGGGCATATCCATTATTTGTAATCGCTATTCCAACTCCTCCTTGGTTATATTGTGTATAAGCATCAACAACCATTGATTTCAAACCCTCTGCACGGTTTCCATCAATTCTCATTCCTGTTCCAGTTGTTGTATTACTTGTACAGTTTTGTACGTATGGACTTTCCCAATCGCCACCACCAACATTAGTTGCTACTCCTACAGGGAAAGCAACTGCCGCTGCAGGCGCTGTGTGCCCAGTAAAGGTCATATGGGACAAATATGTTCCCTTGTTTAAATGGAAGATATCTTGAGTTGTGTTGCTTGGGATGACAGTTACTGTTTTTAGAGAATCTCCTACTACTGATACAAATGGAGGAACAAAAATTGGATTGTTTTCTATATAAGTGCCAGATAAAACTTTTATTGTTGTTCCTGATTGTGCAATGGAAACTGCTCCGGCAATTGTTAATTTTGCATTATCAATTGATGTTCCATTGTTTGCATCATTTCCATCCTTTGCAACATACAATACATTTGGAGCTGAGTTAATACCGGTCGCTCCAGCGTTAATCGTTACATTATCTCCAATCGTGATTGAAGAACCCGTGATTAAAACTTCGCCCGATGTAATAGTGTTATTTGTGCCATCAATAGTAACAGATGATCTACCAACTGTTAGGACTCCAACTACGCGAGCATCTCCATCAACATATAATGCAGTTTGTCCAATTCCAACAGTGACTGTTCCAATACCATTAGAAGATCCAAGAGTTGTGATTCCAACTACTGATAAGTTTCTACCAACTCTAACATCTTGTCTTGCAGTTATAATTCCCAGAGAATCTACATTAGTTACATCATCATAAGTAACTGTTCCTGCTACAGATACATTTCCTGTAAAAAATGCATCACCTTTGACGTATAACTTATAATCAATATTTGCAGTTTCTCCTATACCTACATTTTTTGTAGTATGAATACCAACAGAATCAACTTGCCACGTACCACCTGCACCAACAGATCCTCCACCACTACCTACACCAAAGGCAGTGCTAGCGATACCAACCCATCTTGAACGTGCTTGATCGTATATTAAAAGTTTTCCATCACCTGTGGAAGAATCAAACTCCACATCATCAAGATCTTTGATGAATCCAGCACCACCTCCACCAATGGAGGCCATTTGAATTTGAACTCTATTGATGAAAGTCCTATAATGATTTGCAAGGTCTTCAAAAGTTACAAATTTTTGATCTATTGGAGTTAATGGATCTTCAGTCTTATTTGATGGTAGATCAGTTAAAAGTGAGGTTTCTTCTTTTAAGAATGTGCTTTCTTTTAATTTTTCTAGCGTTTCTTCTAAATGTGAAATTTTTTTATCTAACTTAGAAGAAGTTTCGTTTATGACTTCTTCCTTAACTTTGGTTGCTAAATTTTTTAAAGATACTTTTAGTATTTCAATGTTTGTATCTTGTTCTTTTATATTTTTTTCAGTCGATAAAATATTTTCCTCTAAACATACCTTTAAAGTAGATATTTTATTTTCTATTTGTTGATGCAGTTCTTCTACATCAGATTCAAAATTCTCAAATACTACTTTTGAGTCTTTTGAATATGATTCAAGATTGCTATTTAAAGTTTCTTTTAGTGAATTTATTTCTTCTGAAAATGACTCTAATTTTCTATTTTCATGTATCTCTCTATTTTTAAAATCTTTATAAAGATTTTCATATGTTTTTGATATGGAATCAATTTTTTCTTTGGATACTAAAAATTCACTCTTGATATCATTAAGAAAATTGTTGTTATTTTCCTCTAGTGTATTGAGACTATTTGAAAAATTTTCTATTCTCGAATTTAATAAATTTTCAAGATCTTTTATTTCTGATTTTGAGTTTAATTTTGACTCTACGATTATTTTCTTATACTTTGGAATTTCTTCCTCTACAAAAGAATCAATAGTTTTTTTGAGAGATGCTACTCTACTCTTATATACATTTTCTATGGCACCTATTTTATCATCAATTTCATTGACTTTGTAATCAATCTCATCAACTTTTTTCTCTAATTTTATTTCAGATTCAATAAAAAATTTATTAAATTTTGGAAATTCTTTTTTGAGGATGTTATTTAAATCCTCAGAAACCTCATCTATCCTCTCATATACATTTGATAGACTATTTTGGTTTATTCCCTTTAAATTTTCTGAAAGTTCTAATAATTTACTTGATACTTGACTTTGGACAAATTCAAAGTTTTCATCAATTTCTACTTTAAATTTATCTAGTTTTTTATCTACACGTATCTCAGATTCTTTAACTAATTTTTTGTGATGTGGCGCATCTACAACTAAAAATTCATTAACTGAAGATTCTAAATCTTGAAAATTATTTTTGATTTCAAGTATAGTTTTAGAATTCGTCGCTCTTACATTTTTCTTTAACTCATCTACACTTTTCTCTACAAAAAGGAGTTGTGCCATAATAGCACTATCCAATTCCTCTTTACTCGCAAAAGAATTAATGTCTTCTTTTAATGAATCTACAGCTTCATATAAACTATCAATCTTCTCTACATTTTGTTTGAAAGATTCAAACGTTAATACAAAATCATTAACTTCTTTATAATCTCCTTTAAATTTATTAAACTCTTCTTGAATTTTTGAAATATTTTTAGAGTCAGCAGAATTTATCTCTTCTTGAGTAGAATCAAAAGAGTCTTTATTATTTTCACCAAAAAAATCAGAAGGCTTCTTTAATGCCACTTATTCTTTCCCCATGTTTCTATAAGTATATTTATTTTTTTTAAAAAGAGTCTATTTTTCATCGGGATTTTGATTCTTCAATAACTTTGCTAATTCTGCTGTTGAACCGACGAATAGTGCATTTGTTACATTTGTTGGAGACTTGCCTCCTTTCTCTTCTTCAATATCTCTCAATTTCTTTTGTAAATCCATGAGTTTATCAGTTGCGTCTGCAACATTTTTGATAAGTTGACCAGCAACTTCATAAGCTCTTGGCATTTCACTTTCTTGCGCTAGTTCAAGAATACCATTAATTGCTTCTTGTCCCTTTTCAATCAAAGAGTACAGGTTTCCTCTAGTATAGTCATAATCTTTCTTGATATCATCAAAAGATGATGAAATTTTTTCTATTTTTTCTACCGAAGAATCTTTAGATATAGTTTCTACTTCTACTTCTGCAGATACAATATCGCTTGAAACGTTAAATGTATCATTTAGCTTGTCATACTTTTTTGTCATTTTCATAGAGAATCACTGAATCCAAAATCGTCGCCTATTTCAATTAGAGCATTATCTGCAGATGTAATGAGTTTTATTGCAGATCCAGAAACATGAGCTTGTTTTGTAGTTGAATCTGCACCTCTCTTAACAGTCAAGACATTTCCAACTTTAGAATCAACATACATTTCTTCATTATCAATAACAATGTAAGTATTTTCTGCAATAGATGATGCATCATTGACTGAGATTTCAACATTATCTGTACCAATGTCTTGTACTAAATTGGTAACTATATTGTTAGTGTAACTTTGAATTGCTCTTGGTTCAACTGAATATGTAATCTCTCTCGTTGGCGTTTTTGTAACATCCCCAGATACATATCCAATAGAAACTTTTTTGATAAGATCTTTTGCTGCCGAGGAAGAAGAAGAAACAGGACCAAAAAGATATGTTTTTGCAGTGAATCTTATTGTATAAATTAGAGACCTTCTAGTTGTAAAATCTCCTTCATAATCATCTTGCATTGAAATATTTTCAATTACAACTGGAATATCTCTTTTCTCCCCAATTGTCTCTACTAAGTCAACGCTCAAGTTATATGATGGTTGAAAATATGGTAAAATCTGTTCAACAATTTGAAGCATATCATCATTCAGTTTAGTATAAATTGATAATTCAAATGCCATATTATATGGAACTGGCATATATGCTTTTCTAACATCTGTTCCTACACCTGCTGTTGATGTTAGAAATGTTTGAGTAGTAGTGACCTTTCTAGATCCGTCATAATTTAATCCAACAAATTCAAATGACATTCTTGGTAATGTTATTTGAACTGGTTTGTTTAAACTTGGAGATTGCTCTAATCTTGCTAAAAACTTTTGAGTAGGTCCGTATGCAAGAGGAACTTTTATAGCACTTGTTATATTTCCCGAAGAGTCTTTATGCTTTATTTCTATATTATTGAAAAGACTTCCAAAAGAAATTACAGTTCTTCTTAATATTTCGTGGTAAAAATATTCAAACATACTATTATTGCCTACTCTAAATCAAATTTACAGATAATTATATTTATGTTATGGATTTCCGAAGGGATTTGATTCGCTAAAATCTAATATTTTATCTGCTTCTATTTCAATTTCGCTGTTATCTGGGTATTGATTGATTGTATTGTAAGAATCTGATGATTTTAATTGATATGTTGCATTACTTTCAGACCCTGTTATGGTTTCTCCAATAATAAAACTACCAGTTGCATTTGATATTGATAGTAATCCTGTCACAGAATTCCAAGACTTTACAATAGCTGTTACGCCACTGGATCCTCCAGTTATCTCTTCTCCTTCAATAAAGTTTCCAGATCCCACCATATATGGACTTCCAATGGTTATTGTTGGTGCCATTGTATATCCAGATCCTGCATTAATTATTCTAACTCCACTAATTGTTCCGCCAGAACTTACAATTGCTACTCCAACAGCAGTTGTTCCTATTCCCGGTGAAGTGAAAGTTACTTGTGGTGAAGTTGTGTATCCAGATCCTCCACTTGTTAATGTAACAATTCCAACAGCACCATTAGAAATTCTTGTTGTTGCAGCAGCTCCTGATCCTCCACCACCAACAAAAACAACTCCAGGACTTGCAGTATATCCATATCCGGGGTTTATTATTTGAACACCTTGTACCTTTGATCCTATTTCTGTTCCGTCACAATTAATTATTCCGTCAATCAATGTTGCAATACCAACTGCTGTTCCTCCTGGGGATGGTGATGATGAGATTGCAACAATTGGTGCTGAGGTATATCTCTCTCCTCTGTTAGTCACAAGTATAGAAGTAACCGCCCCATTTACGACTGATGTTATGGCAGTTGCAGTAGATCCCATTGAAACTAAGGTAAGAGTTTGTAAATTTGATTCTACTTCAACACTATCATCTATTTCTTCAATACCAGTGTCAAGAATTTCATCTTCATATCTAAACAATTCACAAGTTAATGTATAGACATATGTTTTTTGAAGTTGATAAAATGGTTTTTCATGCTCAACAAATTTAATTTCAAACAGTCTATCTCCAAGTGGGAAATATATTAAATCACCTTCTTTTGGTCTGGTAGGCAATTCAATACCTGGTAAATTTTGAATTAATGGTGTTATATATGTTTCAAATCTTTCTTTAGAAAGAGTGACTGTTAATTCATTTAATGCCTGAATACCAAATTTTGATAATAAACTAGTATTAGATGCATATCCCTCATAATTTTCAACATATGCTTCTATTGGATATGAGTTATCAAATTTTGATTGAATTACTTCTCTTATAACAGTATTTTTTGTTAGATATTTTCTCGGCAAATAATAGATCTCAACACCATACATCCTCAACTGTTCATTTATTAAATCTTGAACAAGATTTTGTTCTGATTGTGATCCTTGCAGAAAAAATGGATTTAGCATTATCCTATCATGTCAAGAGGTGGAAGTTCATATGTATTGGACATTTTTTCCATCAAGATATCGATTTCTCTTTGGGCATCATCATATATTTGCCTACCATTAAGTTCTACTCCACCGGGAAGTTTAACTCCTTGGAACTTAATTAAGTTTTGTCCCCACTGTCTTTTTATTAGTGCAGTCAAATATGGTTTTAAAAATGAATCATTCCAAACTCTTGAATAATCATTTGGATCTAATGTTGCATAACAATCAATGATAAAGTATTGCCCTGCGTTTACGGATCCCCAGTCAATATCTAAATATAATCTATCTTGTCTTTTGTTAAATCTTATTTGTTTTTGTGTATTTAATAGAAAATCAAGATCTTCTAAGTAAGTTTTAACCATCGCATAACTTAAAAGTTCAGTAGTTCCCCAATAGTAAATATCATTTAAAAATAATTGATATTTAACGCTAAACATATTATGTGTAATGGTGTTAGAACCGTCAAATGTAAATATTTTATTTACTCCAATAATGTTTGGAGGAACTTGTAGGTAATTGCTATTTTCTTGATAATTAAAAGTCGTCGCTGTTCCAACAATACTTGTTGTTACACTTGTTGTTACTACACCGACAGGAGAAGTGTTAACACTAGACGCTCTACCCCTGTTTATATCATCTTGAGTAACTTGATACTTGTAAAAAGTGGGGTAAACACCATCAAAGTGTCTTTCTTGGAAGAATTGTACTGCATCATCTACAAGATCTTCTATTTGTTCATCTGCAACATTAATCTCTAAAACTGGCGCTCCCAGTTTTCTCTTACAGTAATTTATTAATTCTTGCCTACTAGATGGTTGCGCCATTTATCTAATATCTCTAGAAACTATTTATGGTGCAGATGAAACGCCTGGTTTAACCAATATATTTCCTTCAATTAATCTATAAACTGTAGAACCAGAACTTACCAATACATCATAAACATATCTACCTTCTTCTAACAATCTTGTTGAAGTTGATCCCAAAGATATTTGTATTTTCCCTCCTGCAGCACTTGTAAATCCAACTGCAAAAGTTGCATCATGATAACCTGTGGATCCAATAGAAACACTTTTTGTCATTTGGGATGATCCTGTCCATCCCTGAAAATTTAATGGAGTTCCATTTGGATTTTTAACTGTAAAAATATTTTTAAAGGTCGCTCCACCATTAAGAGTTAAATTTACGGCATAAGGAGTTCCCGACTCTGTATCAAAGGTTATCGTGCTGTTTGCCATTTGAAACTCCTAACTGGGACAATACTTCCTGTTGTTTTAAGTAAAGTTTATAATATGACTTGGCAATATTTTTAATATAATCAATATCATCAATACTATCTATTTCTTGGGCAACTTTAAAATATTCAAAACTTTTGCTTAAATTTTCAATTTCTATTTTATCTAGATTCATTGACCAAACTCCTTAGTAAATTTTTTATTTCATTAAGATCATCCTTTATATTAACAATATCAGATTCAAGATTTTGTATTTTTTGATTCTCCTCACTTTTCATATTTTTTCTTGAGACATATTCTTGATATTCTGACATATTTCTATTCACTATTGAGTTTGTCTTTGGATCTCTATAAAGGTGAGTGTGACCTTCTACTTTTAAATAACTCATTTTATGCAAGTGCGATTACTCTCAGATCCTTCATTCTAGGAACATAAACTTGATTCGTTGAAGTCATGATAAGTTTAATTCTATATGATTTGAATGATGGTAGGTTATCTGCAGTAAATACATACTCTTTATATTCAATTTCTGCAGGAGAAAATCCTAAGTTTATAGACGGTGGAACATAAGAATCAGATAATCCATCATTGTTTGCAGAATCAATAACCTGACCCCTTTCATTCAAGTTGTTAAATCCGGGAAATGGAACATAGATTGGTTTGAAGTTTTCAGTTTGACTAATAGCGTAGAAAGCTCTTATGTTGGAATAAAGATTCGTATGAGCATTAACTAAAATCTTTATAGAAGTAGCTGGATTCTCTAAAACAATCTCTTTCGATAGATATTGGAAAGCAGTTGGATCATCAGAAATAGAGTTAACTCTGTTATCAGTAGAATAATTTGAAATAACACTATTGACTCTGTTGGAAGTTAAAATGGTGCTAATTCTCTGAGTATCAAGAACGGGACTTACCCTAGAATCAACAGAATCAAGATTGATTCTTAAGTTCATTGACTTATTGCCGGGAAGAGTTCCTAGTTTATTAGTTTCGTTAATCTTGGAACAAATTATTCTTGGACTTGAAAGATAATTTGTTTTGTTTAGGGAAACTGTTTCAAATCCTTGATCAACAAATGGAATCTCATTTCCACTGATACTAGAACCACTTACAGTTCTAACTTCTGCACTAATTGAAGTGCCTTGAACGGTTAGATTTTGTACAACAGGAGTAATTAATTCAAAAGGAATATTTTGAGTTGCTTTAATGCTATATCCACCTGCAGATTTTGTTTGGTTCATGTATAGTTTTGGATAACTTAATCCATCAGATCTACCAACACCACTTAATCCCATATTCAATTTAATATTATATGAGTCAAATGTGATAGGATTAGAAACAGTTGCATCATCTAAGTTGTGCGTCTTATTAATTCTTCTGAGAGAAACGCCACCAAGTTCATACTTATAAACCAATGTTCCTGCCGGATAATTTTTAGCAAGTGTTCCGTCAACCGATCTTGAAATGGATCCACCAAGAGTTCCTGATGATACTAAACTGTAAGAAATAATTTCATCTCCAATTAGAACATAACCCAAGTTTGTAGTTCCAACTCCTACATTTTCAAATTGTCCAAAGTTTACTGAACTATCAATAGAAATTGGTGAAGTTGATGTTGAATCATAAGCAGCACTGAGTTTAGTTGGAATAATATCGGACTGTACATCTGAGATCGTTACAAAATTCTGATCAAAATACATACCATGATTCTTATGATTAACAACAATGTGAAGACCATCAGAAACAATGTTGATATCAGAAATTTGAACGTTTCCACCAGAAGCGTTATTTAATGTTGTAGTAACACCAAGACTGTTGATATACTGTACAGTTTTTCCAACACCAGAAACTACGAAATCACCTTGAATATTATCTAAAATAAGTTCATTGGTGCTTGCAATAGAAACAACGGATAGTCTTGCATTTGATCCTAAAGAATTCGCTCCAATTGTACCAATTCCAAGAACATCTCCAGCAACATATCCAAATCCAGATTCAGAAACTGTTGCAGCAACAGCAACTCCATTGGTGATGGTAATGTTTGCTTTTGCGTTTCTTCCACTTCCGGTGATGTTTGTCAAAGGAACACCATTGAATTGGAAAGTACCTGATGATGGGGTATATCCAATTCCTGTATTGACAATATTTAAAGTTCCAGTTGCAATACCAGCATTTCCCACGTAGTTTGCAGTTGCATTTGTTCCTTGTTGTAGAATTGTATTTCCTAAAACAAGACCACTATCCTGTAAAGTGGATCCGAGTCCAACTCTAACTCGTCTGGAGTTGAGACTTAGGGAGTTTGGAAGCAATGTTGCAATTTCATTATTTCCTTCAGACAATTCAGGACTATAAAACTCTACTGAACCACTTGGTACAAACTCCGCTCTGTATAGAGTAAATTTCAAATCTTCCCACTGACTTGGTTCCCAAGTAGAAGCATTCTGAGACTTGAATAGTGATCCAAGATATGGTTGGTTAGAAATAAATGTTTGAGTAATTAAATCAGTTTCCCCAATTCTTGAAATGTAAACACTATATTTTGTTGAAAGAGATGCTAAACATATGCAATATTCAGTACCACCTTCAAGATAAACAGGTGCTTTGAAATTGAAAGTAGTGGGAACAGATCCATCAGCAGAAGTATTTACTTCAGATGGATTCAAAATAACTTCGGAGAAAGGAATTACTTTTTGTGTTGGGAATCCTCCCTGCATTGTTCTGAGTTGGAACGTTACAGGTATATCGAGATCATCTTTAGAACTGAAGAAAACTTCGCACTTTGTCAAAAATACACCAGTTTCATCTTGAACTAAGAAAGATTGTGCAAGAGGATCATACCATTCAACAACTGATCTTTGTCTTTGTATGGTAGAAATTGTATTAGTTGCTACAACTTGTGTTCCTGTTGTTCTAGCAGTTGCTCTTTCTTCAAATTCTTGTTTGTTTTCAATTCTAGCATTTCTTACAGAAATGATATTTTCTTGTACTGTTTCTAGAGTTCCACTAGATACAAATCCCTCTTCCGCAATTGTTGTTGCATTATTTTGATCATTAATATTGTTATTGACTAAAGTAAATACCTTGTTTCCAGTCTCAAATCTTGGATTGTTTATTGCGTTTGGATTTGGAATATAAAAACTACCAATTAGAGTTGCTGAAACATCAGAAATTAATCTTACATTAGTAACAGTTGCTTGAGCACCACTAGTTTGTCCTACCAGAATCATATTGGGTTCTACCCAACCAGAAAATCCACCTTCAGGTTGATTTGATAATGAGAAAGTGTCAATATTCAATACTGTGGAAGTTGATGAATATGTTGAAGGTAGACTTTGAGAATTGTATGGGTTAGTTAAAAATACAGTTGATGGGTTATTGTATATACCTTCTTTGTGATTGGATTGCGCAACTCTGAAGGTAATTCTTGGATCGGTATTTCTCGAATCTACGGGCAAAATTCCAGTAGGTCTTGATCTTCCAATGACAGTTTCGCCAACCTGGAAAACTCCAGAAACCATATTAATTTCTAAAAGTTTTGGAACACAGAAATTGGTAACATTTTGTCCATCAAAGAATGCATACAACTGAGTTGATGGTTTAACTTTCTTAGCAACAAACTGAATATTTCTTGATCTCATGAATGAAATCAAGTTTCTGCTGATGACTCTATCGCCTGCAGATGTATTGTCAAATTGCTCAGAAACAACAGTTCTCAATCCAGTTCTTGTCTGAATTCCAGTGTCTCTTACTTCTCTTAGAGTATCTTGAACAACAGTATCAGTTACTGTTTGGGTGAAAGATCTACGTTGACCTCTACCTCCAGGTCCTTGAGTTTCAATATCACCACCGCCACCAATGGTTCTCTGTCTTGTTGTCTCAACTACTTCTTGTCCAGTCCAATTTGTTTCCCAAGCATTCCAAATAGTTGGTGAAAATCCAGTTTGAGGATCTACGTTAAGAGTTCTAGAAGCTAATGCAAGAGTCTCCGCATAATTTCCTTCAGAATTGATAATTTTTGCTTCTAATCTAACAGTATCTACCCAAGTATCTGATGCTGGAGTTAACTCCATAGATCCTTGCCAGAAACTTACCAAGAATGGAGTAACACTTTCTGTTCTAGTTGCAAAAGTTTGTTTTAACCATTCTAATTCAGAATAATTTAGTGTTACAGCATCTCCAGTTTTCTTGACATTAGTTCCTTCTATTGAAGAAAATGCTAGGTCTCTATTTGGATCTACATTAGTTACTGGTCCAGGAATTAAATCAATAGAATCAGTATAGTGCTCAGGTCTGATTTCTTTGTTTCTTATATCAATACTATTCTTAAATTTAACAGAATCTTCTTGAGCAAGAAGAGAAGTAAAATTATCTACAAAGAATCCAGACTTAAATCTATTAAGACCGGAAGAGTCTGGAACGAACAAGTTAGAAGTGTTTGTTTCTAACAATGAAAGCGCAGTATAATATTCTAGGTTTTTAATTCTATTTTCAAGTTGCTTGATGTCAACCATTCTATATCTCTTGTGCTCCAAGAATGTCAATGAAGCCTGAGAGATATTATAAAGGTATGGTGGTAATGCAATTGATGCAATTTCTAATGCATCATCAACAGAAACTGGTTTTTCTGGTTTTTCTGCTGGAGTTCCGTATTTAATTTGGAACTTGCCATCTTTAGTCAAATAAACTCTGTCAATTCTTCCGAGGTAGAATGAGAAATTAGTTATAATCGATTCATTTGCTGCTAAAATATTCGCTGCAGAATTTCCAGAAGAATTGAATGTTCTTCCATAAAACTCCAGTGGAGATCTTGAATTCTGAGAGACTGTATAATTAGAAACTCTTGGCCTTATATCAATGATATCTGTATTTCTAATTGAGTTTACTGTTTGGATTTCTTTTCCATAATCAAACCCATTATAAGAATCTACAGTTGTGATGTCTCCATCGTCAGATGATTGGTAATATCCATTTGAGAAATATACTTTTATTTTTCTACTTGGTTCTTTTGAATCCAATTTTCTAGTTATGAATCCGTAATCATAGAAAGATACATTTTGACCATTATCATAGGTATAATTAAATGATACATTAAAACTTGGTGTATTTAAAGTTGTAACAACTGCTTGGATATTAGACTCTTCAAATACTACAATTTCACCTTCCCTAAAGTTAGTATTATTTTTTGTAATAAACGATATTTGAGAATCTGATAGTCTTCCTGCACAAATAGCAGTAGCTCCACTGATTTGTCCAGTGAACATTTCACCAATTATAATATCAGATGTTTTGCCTGTAGGACCAGTAATGGTGGACAATACAACTGTTGGTGCAGATGGATCTGATGTATCTGGAGATTCATAAATTGCATGAATCTGGATAACATCAGGAACGTTTAAGGAAATGTTTTCGTCCTGAACTCTTGTTCCATATGGATAGTTGCCATATTGCAATCCATCATTTAATGTTGTGGAACCTATTCCAGATGACTCATATTTTGATTTGTCAATTACTAGACTATTGACTCTATTTTTGATTTTTACTTTTGATTTTGGTTTAATCTTGTTCAGAGTCGTAACTAGAGTTGCTCCAATATCATTTGAACCTAGATTATAAATTTGAAGTTGTGTTGAACCATTAGTCAGAGAAACTTTATCTGAAGTTAGAGTTTCTGTTTTTCCATCAGATCTAATTAATAGATATCTCTCTGGATCAAAAGGCAAGAATGTTTCATTTGTTCCAGATAAAACATTTGTGGATAACTGATTATCTGTAATATTAACAGTATACGACTTCCTAATAGTTAAGGATGCATCAGTTAAATCTATTTCAGATATATTTGATTTTGGTAGTTTGGTAAAGTATGAATTATCTAAAGAGGTCTCTAAGTTAGTTTCAATAACTTTTAAGTCTGTAACCTGTAGAGTTGTGGATGGAAGACCTCCCTGACATACACCGAAAACAGTTGCTACACCTGAAACAGTTACCTGAGTTGTTCCAACGCTAACTACTGATACAAAAGATGGATCTGATGTTGATTGATTGCTGAACTTTAGAAGATTGCCAACTTTGAGTCTGCCTGGGAATAGTGGATTTGTACTTGTAATTGTACTAATTCCTAAAGAATTATAAGCACTAATTGTGGATACGCCAATTAAAGTCGAATCTGATTGAATTGTGTCTGCAGTAAATGTAGATGCAGATCCAACAATACCATAAACAGACTTAATATCAGAGATTCCGTAAGAAGTAACTGCTGTAGCAACTCTACTATTTTCAATTCCATTGAAAATGAGGGGTTCGTTTGTAGAAAACTCTCCAGTTTTTTCATATGTCGTTAGGGCAGTCCCCGCAGAAACAGAACTCTTAAGGAATGCTGTTGCTCCACTATACTTTCCTTTTATAAAAGTTGGG
>Ga0208784_1000310_pt1 | contig 24582 bp, 14 predicted proteins | sample DEB19_08_DNA_FD_184531 | JGI IMG/M metagenome (GOLD analysis project Ga0208784, IMG submission 184531) | Aqueous microbial communities from the Delaware River and Bay under freshwater to marine salinity gradient to study organic matter... | ecosystem: Environmental > Aquatic > Marine > Coastal ... | reverse complement strand
GTAGCATGGGTAGCTACTGAATAAAAGTTTTGACCATTTAGGTCCCCGCCGGCTAAAGCACTACCGCCAGCTGCAATTGTGGAACTAAGTCCTGGAGTTTTTGAGGTATCGTTTACTGTAACTGGTCCAACGGCACTAGTTAATAATTCTGCTCCACTTAAATTGTAAAGCATTACCTTAAATGTTTTTGCTGTAGGATTATCTAAACTATCTAATTTTACATCAATAGTAAATGTTCCTGCCCCAGTACTATTAGCCACAGCAACTGTACCACTTGCAGTAAAATGCGTACCTATACTACCAGTATAAGCACTAGGAACATCTACTAACGCCCAACGAAGTGTTTCACCTATAGCTCTAGGATTAGTTGCGGTAATTGTACCGGTTACTACCTGACCTTCATCTACTGTAGTAGGGCTTAGTGATAAGCTATAAACTGGACCTTTGCTGGTATCATTTACTGTAATAGTATTACTAGTAGCTACTACTAAACCATTTCGTTTAATTTCTATCTTGAATTGTTTTTGCTTACCCGTTGGAGTAGTAGTTTCATCTGCCACTGGTTTTACTTTAAACGTTCCTTTAGGGCTGGTACTATTGTCTAATGTTACTCCTCCTGATACACCATATGCAGTAGTAGTATCATAGTGAAACGGTTGACTAACATCGCCAACATGTACTAGTGACCATTGTAAAGAACTACCTTTTTCAAGTCCTGTGGTAGTAATTTCAAAAGTTGCTTCTGCACCTTCATCGACACTACTAGGTTGAGTAGAAAATGTTACTGTACTAGGAGTGCTTTGACCTAAGAAATTAATTATAGCCATACTACCGGCATGAACCCAGTTTGCATTTGGTAGTGTAGGCGCTTTAATCTTAAAGCTATAGCTACCGCCAGGGCTTGGCACAGTAAATATTACTCTGTTTACTGTGCTTAGTCCAGTGTCGTATTTAACTGCCTCTACTTTTGTTTTTGTAATTTCATCACTGGTTAGAGTTACCGCACCACCGCTACTGCTAACGGCTGTGCCGCTTACTGTTGCACTGGTGCCGCTAGCGGTAGCGGTAATACTACCTGTTACATTTCCCATTTTTTACCTTTTACCTATTAAAATCATATTATGGTCCACCACCACTGCCACCACCACTAGATTCTGGAGCAGTAAGATCAAAGCTAACACTTATACTTGGATTTGTTATACTAACTGTTGGTTGTGTTACCGTTAATGTGGGTTGTGTACTAATTGTACCCGCCTTATTTGCAACCTTAATTTCTAGTTTGGTAGAGTCAACAGTTTTCTTCCAAAATCCAGCACCTGTTACAGTAGCACCGCTAACTCCAGTCACTTCGGCTACAATAGTAGCGGTTTCTTCTTTAACACTGTCACTGCCTAAGTATTCATCTACCCTGCCAAATGTGCTAGTAAGTATCATTTCATAATCGCCAGGCGGTAGATCGATCATACGACTCATTTCACTAGTGTTTAGTGTAGGAGATGCAATAGTCCAAGTACTTACAGCCTTGCCTCGTAAACTACCAATATCTATATTGTTAACGCTAATAGCTCCGGCACTTATTAGGTCTGCACTGATAGTTCCACCTTTTATCTTACCTGCTTCTAAATAAGCTATGTTAGCGCTACTAATTGCGGCCGTAGTTATTTTTGCATTAGTAATACTAGCATCTTTTATAAACGCTGCGTCCATATATACGCCAGGTCTAACTCCTGCGCTAATACCTGTTTCAACTATAAATGGAAACATACTACTAACTGGAGCTGAAACCCAACCTGTTTTGGTAGTATCAATTACTTCTAGTCTGTTATCAATTACTGCTCCGCCGGTAGGGTCTAAGTTATAGGTTCCGCCGTCCTTTTTAAGATTGCTTTTAAGCGCTACATTATAATACATAACTTTAGGCTTAATTCCAGTAACTACTGGATTACCACCTTTTTCCAAACTTAGTGTAAATTCGCTACCAGTTACATCAGTTATATAATAAAATGTACCTTTATCATCATAATCAGGATTCATTTTATAAGTTGGATTATTTCCTGCACCAGAGTCGCTGCTAGTAGGTAGTCGTTCAGCACCATAAATATATAGAGTTTTTCCTACAGCAAAAGTAGCACCAGATCCAGTAAAAGTCCCTATCTTTTTAGGATTTTTTGTGGCAAAACTAGTAACTAAATTTGGTGTATATGCTTTTATACATAAGTAATAAACATTACTACTTTTATCATATACATAGTCATTTACAGCATATGAATTACTAACAGACCAAGTGCCTCGATCAACATAAGTTGCTCCACTAAATATTAGTTTATCTAGCTGTGTTTTGGTTTTTAGTTCCCAGTACCAATAATTTGCATCACTTTCAAATACTATAGGATTATGTGTATCTGGTTTATAAGTATTATAATATACTGTAGGTCCAAATATAACGCCTTCATTATCTCCAGCAGTGCCAGTATTAATCCAACGCTTACCGTGGTATAAATCTGTAGTTGGTTGAGTATCACTTTGTATAGCAGGTCCGCTAATCCAAAATCTATCTGCAACTACGCCAAACTCACTAAAAGGTCGTCCATCACTAAGCAATCCTGTTGGAGTGCCATCAGATTTATAACCTATAGATCTATTAGTATTAGTTAGTCCAAACCCTGCTACATGACCACCATTATCAATTTTTACAGTATATTGTCCAGCAGTTATATCAACCTCAGGAACTCTGTCTGTTCTAGCTAATCTTTTTTGTAGGCCAGTAAATAACTGTCCTTCAGTTATTTGATCAGCAAGCATATCTAGAAACTTTTGTACATTGATACCTGTTTCTACCATTACAGGGCCTTGAGCATTTGCACTTAAATTTCCTGCTTTATTTCTATATTTAAAGAAAAGTGCATATACAGTACCAGGATCTGCTGGTAATGTAAAAACAGTCTTTTCTTCAAATTCACCTAGTATTTGGTCCTGTACTTGACTAAATGTAACGGTTTGTAGTAGTGAATTTACAACTTTACCATATACTACAGTTGACTTATGTGTGCTACTTGCAGTATTTTTAAGTGTAGTTTGAGTACTTGGATTATAGTCACCACCACCATAGTCCGTTGATTGAGTTGTACCTGGAATACTAGGTGGTGTTGGTAGCGTAACTATAATAGAAGTAATGGCTGCAACAGCAGTTATGCCTAGTGGATCTGGTGGTAAATCTGTAGTATTAGCCACTAAACTAGCTTTAGGAATAAAGCTATATTGACTGCTAATAGTAAATATAGTGGGATCAAGTGCGCTGGTAAGCGCATACCTAAAATAGTGAGTTTTTTCAACCTCTAAATTAGGTATAACTGCGCTTAATCCTTCTGCATCCCACAATAAATTGCCACTAGCTGGTGTAAAATTATTAGTTTGGCTAATCCATACTTTTAGATTACGCTGATCGTCTCGTATCCTACTATTGGTCGTAATTATATCCTGTCGATCTATGGCTAATACTAGAGATCCTACTCCTGCCTTATACATACTAGCCATATTTAGCCCCCATCAGTAAGAGTAGGTGGTTGAATTGTACGAATATAAATTTCGCCTAATAGTGTTTGTGTACTATAGTTATTAGTTTTATCTATAGCTTTTACTGCTATTCTATATTTTATACCTGGAGCTGTTTCGGTAATTCTTGGAGTTGCATCACTTAGCTCAAATAAGTTAAATACACCTCTAGTCTTATCTTGATGTTTTAACATATTTGCTGTATCCCAAGCAGTATTCCAGAAATCACCACTACCAGTATTTCTGTAAAGTCTAAATTCATAGGTACTATGACTAGCATTTTCTATTTTATCTAAGTCGACGTATGGCTTAACTATAACATTTGTGCCCTGTTGTTCAATTGTAAGGGTATTAGCTGCAAATATATTATAGTTATGTCCTATTGCTTCGTTTGTCACTTCTGGGCTCCATGGTCCTGTAATTGTTCCATCTGTATTTCTATATCTAGCTCTAACTTTGTAGATAGTACCACTCTGTAATCCTTTAACAGTATAACTATCAGTAGTTTTATCTATTATGGCTGTACCAGGTTGTTTTACATTATTAAATACTTCTGAAGCTAATATTCCTTGAACTTCTATTTTTTCCGCTATAACTGGTAAATTAACTGGATGTCCAAAAGTTATTATACCTATGTTTTGAAAATTTCCAGCAGAAATTTCTTCACTTAGTTTAGTTTCAAAACTTACAATTCTTGGATAGTCTGTTATTGAATTTTTAATTAGATCTAAACTTGTTCGCTTATTTATATTTGCTATATAAGCGGGTAGATCAACCATGCCATCTACATAAGGTCTATATTTGTAGGTGTATAGAGCTTCATTATATTCTACTAGTGTTATTTTTGCACTGTTATTTGTACTCGGTTCAATACTTTGCACCAATAAATCTTGGGTTACCTTTCCTGTTAGGCCTATCATAAACAAGTTATCAACTTCAACACTAGAATCTATTGCTGATGAAAGTGTGATTGTATTATAATAGTTTGTGGTAGTGTTACCAGTAATATTTCTTGTTAAACTACCACTACCTGGTGTAGTTGTTAAATTATTGGTACGAATAAGAATTTGATAACTAGCATTAGCTTCTAACAAAACTGGTTCCGTTAATACTAACGTTGTTGTGTTAGTTATTGCTTTAATCCTACCACTACCAGTACCCCAAAGAGGAATATCATGTGTTACTTTAACACGGTCTCCTCGTGTGCAAACTAGATATTCGAAGTCAGTATTAATTGTATAGATTTCAGGTCTATAACGTAGCTGTGCAAAATGCCATCTAGCAAAATAACGAGCTTGTTCAATTCTAGTTATGCCAGGTAAATTTATTTCTTCAATAACTTTTGCTGTATCTTTAGTTAGTCCAAAATTAGCTACTAATATTTCATTTTGTTGGTAGGCATTTGCTTCATCTGGAAAGTTAACTCTAAAAGCGTCCGGTATTTTAGGTAAATTTTTAGTTGCTTCAAATCCCCAACTATTATGTGGAGTAAAGTGCTGTATAACATGAGGTCTAGCCTTGTCTATAATAATACTCCACTTACCATCAATAAATACAGGGCTTGCCATACCTGCTGCACAAATATCTCGCAGCACATCCATAACACTAATATTACCTGTAACTATTCCATTGTAAGTTAGTTTAGGTCTAATATCCACAACATCAGTATCACAATAAGTATGCCATTCTTCTATAGCTACTTTATCAATTTTACTCCACATTTCGCTATCTAGTATTCTATAGGCATTTGCTCTATGTAGTAGTACATGTACAAATAAACTGGCAGGATTATTAATCGGTTGTTCAGGCACCCATGCTTTTATAGTTCCACCTGGTAGTGTTAAAAAATCATAACCAATGGTCGTTACAAGAGCATTTACACCATCTATAGTACCATTTACTCTGCCACTACTTTCTAGCCTAATTGCTGTTCTAGCTATACCAACGCCTGCTGGAGGTGTAATTGTAGTTCCTGCTTTGAAACAAGCAGCACTTAAAAATTGTGATTTAAAATAATGTCTATGTTCTGATTCATGGTCTGGATCGCTAGTACTAGTTCTTCGCACTCTTACTCGGTACTGACCAGGAGTTAATTCATCAAAGTTAATAGGATAATTAAAGCCATCTTTATAGCTTACAAATTCATTATCGCCAATTGTTATATAATTAGTACCAGGAACAAAGTTAGTTACATTATCTGCGGAAAAAGTAATTAATACAGCAACTCCGGCATTTGCATAGCCAGCATCAGTTCTTGTTACTTCTCCTGCATAATTTTCAGCTTTTACGCGTACTGTTTTAAACCCGTGATCAATATATCTAGTAATTGTTTGTCCACCGGCATCACGATAACTATTTTGTGGAATTGGTATAACTTCACTGCCTATGTGAAGTTCTGCAGCGGTATTGTCTACAGCAAAACTAATAGTATAGATACCATCATATGGAAAATTAACATTTAGTTTTTGCTGATCGAATGTTTGGCCTGTGCCATACCACACAGAATTGTCATTCATAAATTTACTCCAAACTTTATTGTTACTAGTATTAACGATACTAGTTAACTGTCTGGTACTAAATATTAATTGACTTGAAGCTCCGCTGATTGCGGATGTAGGTTTATAAGAACCGGACGATGCTGAACCAATAGTTCCTGCAGTTATAGTAATTGTAACTTTACCACTAAATGTAGTTGTTGTAGTAGGGCTGTCCCCTTCAGTTGTAGTTGTAACACTTTCCCTAACACGACTAAAAGCTAGTCCATTATAAGTATATTTTCCGGTTAGTTCATTTGTTGTGGTTATGTCATCACTACCATACTGTATTACACTATATAGTTTTATATAATTAAGTGGTATCTCAGGATCAAATAGATATTGTCTACTAGCATCAACTAAATTAGTAAAAGTATTTGATTTTAATTTTGCTAAAAATACTCCTGAAGGATTTGCTCCATTTGTTGTACTAGCAGCTCCGCTAATTACGGATATTCTATTTTCAGGTGTTAGGCAAAATACGGTTTTTCTGTATACTGGAACAGCTACATCTACTAAATAGTCACCACTATCTCCGCTAGATCTGGTTTCTTGAGTGATATAACTGCTAGGATCTAGCATTGATATAAAATTACTATCTAGTTCATAACGACCAGTTGTACCTACTACTGCACCACTACTTATTCGCTCTAAGTTAACCTCAAAAGTTGCACTAGTAGGCGCTGATTTTCCATCCTTTAAATATATTTTTCGCATACCCTCAGGAAAGCTTAATATTACTTCTACTCTTGTAGCTTCGGTTTCCGTAAAAGTAATAACTTCTTCATTTTGTAAGGATGGTGTAGTTGTATATACTAATTCTACATTTTTAAATTGTTGCTCTACAATATTAGGGTATAAGGTATTAAATCGTGTAATCTCATTAGTTTCGCGCTCAGTACCATCGCTGTTTAAATAGCCATATACGTGAGCTGGTAGAGGCAAGTTGACTTGCGTATTGTTTTGATAGTAATCTTCAATTACGTTAGCACCAATACAAATATCTTCTATTTTAAGCGGACCAAATCCCCATACTAGTTGCATATTCATATAGCTAGTACTAGTTTGTGACTCTGCATAAGGTTGCGAACCTAATGGTGGCGTCATGCGTACTTTGCCCAGTATTACTGGTATAGCACCATAAGGATTAGCGCGATTGCTAGTGCCGCTAAATAAATTTAGTTCTCTAACGCTGTCATTTTCGAGTTTTGGTGGTCTAATAGGCACAAGCGCATTTATTAAAGCTGCTCCTGCCATAGTTATAGCTACTTGTGTAACTGCAACAGCCCAAGTAGCAGTAGTACCAAAAACACTAGATGCTATTTGTGGAGCATATTGTTGTGCAAATATCATTACAGCAATAAATAGTGCTACACGTAAACCTTGCCTGCCTTGTGGCACAGTTTTATAAGTAACAGTTTGACCTGCTTGTAGTACAGTATTAGTCCAGCGATCTTTAGGTATAACTACACCATCAACTGCTACAATTATTTGTTTTACTAGTCGTTCGCTGACTTTATACTTTTCTTGTAAGTAATCAACACATTGTTTAATTGTAATGCCACTAGCCGCCCAGTCAAGTATTCTGTTAACCTTAAAGGGATGTGGACTACCAGCTAGTTGTATATTTTGTTGCACAGGACTATAAGTATAGAATCCTTCTAGTCTATTTGTCCAATTAATACGTTTTAATGACTCTATTACACTACTATGCCCGTCGCGAGCATGTAAAAATTTGCTGTTTTCTAGATATATGCCTACGTGTGTTGGCTCACCTAATATTTTAAATAAGCATAGGTCACCTAATTTAGGTGAAGTGGTTTTAGTCCAGTCGTTTTTATAAGTAGTAATGGCAGCTACAACCTTAGGGTCGTAACTGCCCATATATTCTTCGCTATAACTGGGTAAATCTATGCCAAATTCATTCTTATAAAACAGTCTAGCTAATCCCCAGCAGTCTAGTCCAGCTTCTGATCTACCGTTTTCTAGATATGGTATTCCGATATATTTATCATACATAATTAAAATAGTCCTGGAAAATATATAGGAGTAAAATTAAAAGCTGGAAAAGGTTCTCTGCTGTAGTTAATCATATTTAAGTCAAATGTTATTTGTGTTGAAGTATAACTAACATTGCTTATGAAAAAACTACTAAATTCAGCTTCTACGTCGTTGGGAGAACTACCTAGTACTAGTTGTATAGTTACACTAGCTGGTTTGTTTAGATTAGTTCTAATTAATTCTACTAGTTCTGGTGTTACATAATTTAATTGTAATTTACAGCTTGTCTCACCACTCTCAGTTTCATTGGGCAGAGTTATTTCAACAGGTATAAAAATAAACTGCTTACTATTACTTATTACACCGTAAACAACTTCGCTGTCAGTAGTATAACTTAAACGCTCTTTCCAACTGTCTGCAATTCTAAAAACTCTTTCTCCAAGTACGGTTCCAGTTGAATTTCCTAGTGCTACAACCGTACCTCTAGGGGATAGACTAACCTTAATAGTATCGTTGGTATAATCAATATCAACGATGTAATAAGTTGTGCCTGCTACTAGGCCACCTATTGATGCTGAAAATATAATATTATCATCTATATTATAATTATCAGCACTGGTTAATTTTATAAGGTTTGATCCAGCATAGCTATTTGTGGCTTCAACTTTGGTTGGATCTTTAATTTCAATAAGCGTAATTAGTTGCTCATCTACTTCAGATGAGAACATTGCTCTAATAGCAGCAGTAGTTAAATTGTTTAATCTACTCATGGTAATATTTCTAGCCGTAATTGTGCTGTATAGTAGTCTGGAGCAGTATATTCAATAGTAAAAAATTCATTCTCACCTTGTGGAACCAGTCTACATTCTACTGTTGCTTTAGTTCTAGGATGTAGAAAATTAAATCGCTTAACTCCATATATGGTATTTTCGATCCAATTTTGTAGTGTATCTACTTCTGTTTTGGTTAACAAAAATTGTACGTCCATTGTGCTAGGTCTACGGCCACGCAATCTTTGCTTGGCCGGGCCTGCGTCCATAGAAGAACGAACTACATTAATGCCTACGTTTTCTCTATATCCACGTTGTGGGTGTTGAGGAAAAGGGGCTGCTGGCCAATTTGGTATTGCCATAATTATCTCCTAACCATTCTTGGTCTAGCTCCAAATCCTGAGAGCATAGCTTGTTGTACACTGCTATTTGGTGTAGTCATTTGAGTAGCTACCATTTCTCCAACTACCACTTCTATACGTCTATTTCCTCGGCTATCAACAGTTTCTTTAGTTTCTGCGCGTTCTGCTGTATAGTTATTAACAACCACTTCCACATTGCCGCCACCACTATTGCCAGAACTTCTAACTCCTAAAACACCATCGCTATCTCTAGTTAATGGCATTATAGCTTCTGGACCAGCTTCGCCCATTACTCCTAAACCTTTAGCTGCTTTAAATAACGTTGGCTGGTTTACGATTTGATTAGTAAACATGCCGCCTTTTGCATAGGTTTGAAGACCAACATCAAATGCACCTCCTTTTGCAAAGGCAAATCCTCCTGGAGTACCGAAACCACCTTCGACATAACTAACATTACCACTGCCAAATAAATTACCAAATAGACTGCCTAATAATGGTCTAAGTGCTTGCACATATAGTGCATGCATTTGTAGGCGCATTTCGTATCTAGCTATATCCATCAGGAAGCTATTTATAACATCTTTAAAACTGCTCTTACCAGTAGCCGCCCATTGAACAACGGCATCGGCCATACCATTAAACAGCTCTTCAAATTTGTTAGCAAAATTTGTAAATCTGTCTGGTATCATTACACTGCGTTCAACCAACTCTCTAGCATTTTGTGCTTGTTGTATAGTTAGCTGTTGACGAGCATTTAAGCTAGCTAATGCTTGATTGGCAGCAATAACTTGTGGATCTGTATTAGGGTCTAAGCCTTCCATGCCTCCGGCTTGACGTCTAGCGTTGGCTAAATTAATTTCTAGTCTTGTACGTTCCGCGGTTATAACAGCTAAATCTTGTTCGACTTTTAATTCTATTTGCTTAATTTGAAGATTGGCACTTAGTCTGTTTTTCTCGTCTTGGGTATATATACCGAGATTGCTTAATACATCAAAACGTTGCTTTTCTATATCTAATTCATGATTTTTTCTTTGAAATATCTGATCTTCAGCATTTTTTATTTCATCTAATATAGCTAGTGTATTTGCATTTGCTGCATTTATTTTTGCTGTTTCAACTGCATAAAGCCCTACTTTGTCAGCAATACCCGAAATTTCTACTCTTACCTGTTTACTTTGCTGATTCCACTGTTTTGTTTCTGTAACAGTTTCTTGTAGCCCCTGCATAGTTAGACGCTCACTAGGTGTCATTTCACGCTGGGCGGCTTCTTCACTACCATATTTTTGTGTTAAATCGGCACTAAATCTATCTAAAGTACGTTGTTCGCGTCGAAGGGTAGATTCTTCTCTAAATGATTGTAATGTGTCTCTAGCTTGTCTGGCTTGTTGTTCTGCAGCAAATCTTGCTTCTTGCGAGGCTACCCCAGTACCAGTTATTAGTGACTTATATGCATCTGCTAAGCGCATATAAAGATCAAAATTACGTTCAACTACTTGTAGATTGTACTGCTCTTGCTTACCTATTTGTTCTAGTAGTGTTTTTTGATTTAGTAATTCTTTACTACGGCTGCGCTCTAGTTCAATTTGACCGGTTTTTTCCTCAAACTGTTTTGCTACATCACTAGGTTTTTGTCCTGCACGTAATGCCATCTCTCTGGCAGTTTGTGCACGTTTTAATGCTGCATCAGCCGCTTGATCAATTAATTTATATTGCTCTTGTAATACAGTTTGTGCAAGAGATAGCTGTGCGCCTAGGCGTTCTGGAGTATCACTACCTATAGCATTTATAACATTATTTAATTTATCAAACTCAAATTTTAAACCATCTGTTTGACGCTTTGCTTCTATATCTAGCTTTTTCATAGCAGCGTCAAAATCAATAGCTAAATTTTTAGCGGCTGCATTAGCTACTCCTAGTGCTGTACGCTGTCTACGTTCAAGTATAGATAGTAGTGCTGAATTTTCAGGTATTGTTTTTTGTAGTTCTGCAAATTGAGCGTCAAAATCTTTTTGTGCTTTTTGCGAGCTAAATTTACCACCTACTTCTAAGAATTGTCGCTGTAGCTCTCTGGCACTCATAGACGCTTGTATTTTTTGTCCTTGATCGCTAACTATACCTTCGGCACTTGTAGCTGCACGAAGTGCTTCACGATCTTTTGCATCAGCTATTTCAAGACGTAATAGTTCGATTTTATCTGCAAGTCTATCTTGGCTAGTTATAAGTTGTAATTCTACACTAACTTGTTGCTTTGATATTTCTGCTACAGCTTGTGTGCCACTAATAGTATCGCCAAAACCTTTGCTAACTATATCTTTTTGTGACTGTAATTGAACTTGAGCTAATTTAAGTCTAAATTGCTCTAGTGCAGCGGTTACTTGATCTCCAATACTACGCTTAATAAATGTTTCAGCTTCTCTTCCTAAACTTTCTATTTCTTTACGTATATTTTCAACACTTGATTCTTGTGCGCTAATTATACTACGCTGTTCAGCTATTTGGGCATCAAGTTCTCGTCTGCCAGCATTTGTTAAGTTTTTGCTAGCTCTGCGTTGTTGCAGTTCATCTAGTTTATCTTTATAGCTTTCTAGTGTTTTTGCTGCGCTTTCATAGGCTGGCTTTAAACTATTAAATTGTGTTACTACAGCTTGTATATCTAAGGCTGCTGATCCAAACATAGATAAATCAGTTGTACTTAATTTATCTAATCCTGCCGCAATAGTAGTAAAAGAAGTATCGGCTAGTGCTTTGTTTAACTCGCCACTGTATTTAATAGCGTTAACAAAGAAAGTAGTTAATGGGCTACTATCGCGCATGCTATTCATAAATGTAGCCATGGATTTTTCTGCTAAATCGCCGCTTTCTTTCAAACCTTTTAAATATGTGCTACTTTCTTGTATACGCTTATTAGTTTGTTCAAGAGCAGAATCTAATTGATTTAATTGATCAACATCTCCACCTTCTACGGCTTTAGTAATACTTTTAGCACTTAACTTTCCTATAGGTATATTTAATATTTCCGCGTATTGTTTTCTAAATTGTTCTCTGGCTGGACCTACCGGTAATGCCTCAATACTAGCCATAACAGATTTTCCAAGCTGACTAGCTAATTTTTCTTGCATGCTATCTACAAATGGCGTAACATCTTTTAACCATTCTATGGCCTTATCCCAACCACTACTATCTGTTTTAAAGTCATTAAAAGCTTTAATTGCATTTCTAACGCTGCTACTCAATGCATCTAAACTATTAGCATAGGCTATTGCAGCCTCTAGACCAATAGAGCCTTCCCATTTTTTATTAGTATCAATAGCTGTTTTAGTAGTTTCTTCAAGCTGTGCTAGACTATCCGATAATTTACTGGCACTTTTACTATTAGTACTAAACATGCTATCAAGTACTTCAAAAACTGTTATTGCTAGACCTATATAACCTAGTAATCCACTAATAAATCTTGTAACATTTAGGAATGTTTGACCTAGAATACTAAGTGTTCCGCTAACAACAGTTGTTATTTTTCCAATGCCGCCTAATTTTGTACCGTATTCACCAGTTAATCTAACTAATTCTGAAAAACCAGCTATAGTACCAGCATCTGCTGTTTTTTCTACTACTTGTGCTTGTATATCTTTGACAGCATAAGCTCTATTGGCCGCTTTACTAGCACTAGCCATCATCATTGCATGTGTATCACCACGAAAAATACTTGGTGACTTTTCCATTTGGTCTTGCAATTTACGGTCTAGTTCAGCTTGAAGTCGTTTTTCTCCACCAATTTTAGCTTGTATAACTGCCATTCTATTTTCAAGCGCAATAATTTCAGCAATACTAGCTTTTTGTTTTTCTAAAGTTGTTAGCTGATCATTTAATATAACTTGTTCAGCTTTTAAACCTACTACTCTTTTTTCACTAGCCGAAATACCTAATCGCTCTTTGGCAGTATCTACTTGTGTTGCCCATGCACGTTCACTTTGTATAGATGCCATTTTACCTGCTTCTGCAGCAGTAGTTTTTAAATAATCACTATATCTATTTAATGCAGGTATTGCTTGTTGTGTAATTTTTATTGCTGCTAATGCTATTGCTGCACCAATTAATCCGGTATTATCTGCTAATATTTTTGCTACAGGTGCTACTACTGTATTAACTACGCTTAATATATCTTGGGCAGTATTCTTTAAGCTAGCTAATAGTTTATCGTATGGATTCCCTTCTTGCGCAATTTCTCCAAACTTTTTACGCCCTTCTTCTAATACAGCATTAGCAAAGGCCTGGCGACGCTCAAAATCTGTTAGTTGGCTTTCGGTTTTACCTACTTTTCTAGCATAATCTTCGGCAGCTTTACCCGTTTTGGTAAATAAACCTAGTTCATCTAATAATTCTGGTTCTAGTTTAACAATACCGCGACTTAGTCTGCTAACAGCATCGCTCATATTAACACCAAGAGCTTGACTTGCTCCTTTAGCCACTTCAGCAATACCTAATATTTGTTCACGACCTAGTCCACTGCTACTGGCTTTTGTTACGGCTTCTGCGGCTTCACGAAAACTAACCATTCCATCAGTTACGCTTACAAAACTTTTTGTCATACCTACCAAGCTTTGCCCAGTAGCAGCTCCCAGCTGTTCCATACCCTTTATCATTATATCGGTATTCATAGCTTCACGAAGGGCCGTAAATGCAGCTGTAACTGCAAATACGTTAGCAGCATATGTAGCGTATAGTCTAACTAGCCCGCCTAAGCCTTGAGCTTCAGCGGCAAAATCTCTGGCGCTTGCTCCACCACGACCACTAACGCCGCCAGCAGTTGTATAGTCTGTCATCATACCATATCCTGCTCTACGAGCTTGTGGATTAGTTTGATCACGTGTACTATCTTGCAGACCAGTAGTAATAGTTGTACGTTGTAGTCTAACAGTTGAGTCTGGTGCTTCTGTGGCGCGCAGGGCTTGTGCTCCGGTTTTAGTTCCGGTAGCAGGAATTCCTCCACTAGCTAATTTTTGTGTTCTATCTAGTTGGTTATTTAAGTTTTCTACTTCAGCAGTTCGTTTCTTAATAGTACTTTGCTGATCTAACAAACTAAGATTAATATTTACTTGATTTTCTGCCATAGCTACTCCACAGCACTTTGTTCTAGACTACACAACTTTGTGTAAGATTAAACCAATTATATCACAAGGGGTTTGAAATGTCAAACACAAAAATTTTTAGTAATAAAAAAGCCCACTAACTACTGTTTAGCGGGCTTTTTCTGTTTTTCGTTTAATATATTGCTACGTATACCATCAATTATTCTAATAAGCGTTAGTATAATTTTATGGTCTTGTGGTTCAACTTCTGTATAGTGCAGGATTTCTGTTAGGCCGATATAACTTTTACCTAAGTATATGCCATTAAATCCTTCCCAGTCATCTTTTAGCATACGGTAAACTAGTAGTGCTTGTTGCACTTCTAGCGGTAAGTCGTCCAATTCTACAGGTATTTCTTGCTCAAGTGGTTCAGTACCTAGTTGTTCACACATATCTAAGTACTGTTGCTTGGTCATACTAACCTGTTGATTTTGAAAATAATTCTTTAACTTAGTTTCAACCTCGTCTATTTGTTCTTCGAAAAGTTTCCCAGGTCACTTACCTGTTCACTGACAAAACTATCAAAGTTAGTACTATTCTTCATTAAGTATAGTGCATTTTCACTAGTATAACCTAACTCACTGTTTGGGTCTAATGTACTAACGTCTACAGGAGCTAATTGTTCTAAGTAACTAATTTTTAATCCACGCCAGCCTTTAACAGCATTTTCTACGTATAATTTTAAAAATAATTCGTCATCAAGTTCTTCTTGTGGTTGACGATTTTTAAATGTAGTTTTAGTTGCTTTTTTACGAATATTAATAAGTGTTTCACGACTTAAAAATGCAACATTAATTACAAAGCCTGGCATACCAGGAAACTCTACCTCAACAGCTTTTGAGGGTACTAATAGAGATTTTAAACTAAGTTCGGACATGTTTATCTTATTTGGTTAGTGGGCTAGGATTACTAGCCCAAATGGTTTAAGCAAAGTATTTAATAACGATTTCGTTGTCTTTAATAATATCAAACTTACCGCTATCATGACCTTGTGCAGTGAAATTAACAGTTGTTGTTATTACTGATTCAGCATTAACTGTTGGAATTGTTAGCACAACAGCAGGCATCTGTAATAATACTTTTGTATTACTATTAACACCACCTATTTCTACTTGTAAAAAGAACTCAGGATCGCTGTCAGTATTTACTTTAGCAAGTAAATCACTAAATAAATTTGCACTAAATCTATTAATTGGATCTGTGGTAGTACTAGTTGCAGCTCCAGTACGCAAGTAAGCTGTTAAGCTGCCGGTTATACTACGACTGCCAGTAAAGTATGCTATTGGCTGATTAATAGCTCCCATATATGCGGGAGTTAAATAAGTAATATTATTTGTTAGAGTAATACTACCGCCTGTTAATGGCATATTATACTTTTTAGTAGCGTTAGCTCCAGCATTAATAGTTGATATAGCCCCGCTATAATCTGCTGCACTACCCTCAGTGCCAATATTATTAGCAAGTGTTACTGTACTTAATTTATTAGCAATAAACGGTGAAGCAAATAGTTTACCTCTAAAAGTTCCTTGTACAGTTGCGGGTGCGGTTCCTAGTGTGCCGATTCCGCCATTATCAGTAGCAGCTAAGAAACTACTATGAGCATCTACTCGCTCAATAGCTCTGGCCTGGCCGCTCCACTGTATAGTAGCAATAGCATCGATACCAAAATCAATAGTTGCGGTGTTTAACGAACAGTCATGTAATAAAAATATATTTTGATCAAAAATTACTATAAGACCAAATCTTTGTAGCTGATGACTATTAGATTTAGTTAGTACACAAGTCGCTGGATCGGTACCACCAGCTGCACCATCTTGCCAAGCACCTTTTGTACCATTAATAATATTTGTGCTAGGCGTTGTTTCATCTGGACTAAACATGGCGTTCCAGAGAACATTTTCTTCACAAGTAATTTTTGTAGCAGCACCTGCAGTGACAGCAACTACGTTAAAAGTAATTGCGGTTTCATCTGTAGTAGGTGCATCTGGATCAACAACAGTTACTGTAATTGCTCCAGCAGCGTAGCCCTGACCTCCGTCTGCAATTCCAAAAGAAACTACTTTTTCATATGTTACAGTATTGGTTGGATCAGTACCAAAAACTGGATATAATACTGCTGCTCGTCCGCCAGTTGGTGCTGCTACGATTACTTTAGTATTTAAACCATAACCTGTTGCGGGATTAGTAGCAGCATTTAATGTTGCTGTACTAGGTGGAGTAGCTATATTCCAGCCTATCATAGGATTTCCAGCATAGCTGGCTTGTACTTGAGTAATCGCCCCTGGAGAACCTACTTCAGCTGGGCGCATATATGTGCTAAAGCTGAAATCTACTGGATTAAGTGCGGTGTTAAAAGTGCGCTGACCACGAATAGGAGCGGCGCCTGTTTCATTAACACCAATAGTTTCTACGGCAGTTGTTTGGCTAAAACTAAGATCATCTAATACTTGAATTTCATAAGTAGTACTATCTGTATGACCAGTTTTATTAATAAAACCGCGATTTGGATCTACAGTGTTTATGTTAGTAGTAAAGAATACTTTACTATTACGTAATAAATTAACTGACATATTTTTTCCCTTTAGTTAAAGGTATTTGTCCAGCTGTTACGAGATGTTTATCTGTATTTGGCTGTTCAAAATACGGTTGCTTACATGACCTGATAGCGGACTTGTAAGTTAATCTCGCCAACTGCATAGGGAGCTAATAGGCCCTCATCCGTAGTTATTGAGTCTATTAAAATTTCTGTGGTTTCATGGTTGTTGTCTGTATCGTATACCAGTCGTCTGTTTAAGTCTATGCAAGTCTCTAAATCTGCAAGCAACTGTTCTAGCTGCTCTTGTGCATCTTCTTCGCTTTTACAGTAGACTTTAACACATACTCGTAATAACCCCCAGGTAAAATCACTGGGAAGATAGTCGCGAGTTTCTGTGCCAGGACTTAAGTAAACACTGGGAAAATCTTGTATTTCATCCCAAAACTTTAGTTTGGCAAAACTGTTGCTGCTTAGGTTAGTTATATATGGCGGATAACCGTCTATGGTTTTAAACTTTTCGGCAAGGGCCGCTACAATCTTTGCTCGTTTGCTCATACTAGTACGGCCCTTAATCTTGAAATCTTTAGTTGTTGTGCTACTTCGCGTATTGACTTGGAAATCAATGTTTTAGGATCTCTACTACGCGGATATTGCTGCTTGCCGCCTTGACTAAAGGTAGCATATGGGTTGCGCATGTAGTTGTAAAATGCAGTTACAGTACCTTCGCGACTTTGCGTTAGTCGCTCTACTTGTACACTTTCTGCAAATCTGCCACTACGTAGGTTGAGTACGTCCTTGCGAGTTCCAGTACCCATATTTTGTTTTACAGTTTGAACAAGATTTATATTCAATAAATTTTGTAAACTTAACAAGTCTACTTCTTGCTGCAGCTTTTGTTCTTGAACTGTTTTGCTCTTGGGTATTCTAGTAGCTTTTGATTTTAAGGTTGTAGTAGGTAATTTTACCTTTTTAACTGTACCTTTATTAAGGTTTAATTTAACGATATTCTCTGCTGTAACAGAAGCCTCTGCTTTTTTACTAGTACTTTTACTACTAGTTTTAAACTTGCCTGTTTTTAACAGTTCTACAAAACCTGTTTCTAGTGATTGAATAAGTGTAGGCGAGAATTTTAAGCCAGTTACTAGTCTGCGTAAATTATCTGCACTTAGCACACGATCTATTAAACTATTTCGTAGTTTTCTGTAAGTAGTACCAAACAAATTTTGTATAATTTGATCTGCTGCTTGTGTTTCACCTTGTAGTATAGTTTTATTAGTTTTAACTGTCATTGGCACAACTACTGCTAGTTGAGCTTGCATAAGAGTTTTTACTTGTGGCGAAACTTGTTTAGAAAATTGTACACTGTAGTTTACTTGTCCACTAGTATTTACAAAACCATTTATAATATCTGTGCCATTTTGTGGCTCACTAGATTGAGCTGCTAATAGCATTATCTGTTGTATCCATGGACTTATAAAACCAATTATTTCAACCGCTCCAGTTTCTGGATCTGTATTTTTAGCACCAGTGTGACCAAATACAACAATTTCACCTATTGTAAATGCACGATTAATATCAGTAGCAGGTGTATTTTTATTAATCTTTGATTTATCTGTGCTTTTTTCTGCTAAAAATATACCACTATCACTAAAACTTTTTCTAATGATTGGTGTAAGTACACTGTTTACTGCGCTACGCAGTGTGGCAAAAGTAGCTCCAAGAAATATTTCTTGTGTAGATTCGTTAAAATTTTCTACTATGCTACCAGCATTTTTTAATTTGCAGGGAGTTTTTCTTGCAAACTCTGTTCTAATAGCTCTGCCTGCAGCTGTAACTCTATATCTTGCTTTACCAGTAGCTGCTGCATCACCCGCTTGTATGCCTGGCATAAATGCGGCTAGACCACTATTAAGACTGTTAAAAGCTCTGCTAACAATATCACTAAACTCTTCTAGCGTATGCTGTTTTGTAGCTATTTTACTAGTTATCTGCTTAATGTCTATTTGTGGCGGTCTATAAGAATTTAACAGTGATTGTAGTTCGCTTTCAAAATCCAAGTCATCACGACGTATGCCGCCAGCTAAACTTTCTATAAATTGTCTAGTGCTGCTTTCTGGATTACGTAATTCTTGCACAAACTCTTGACATGCTTGCTGATATACTTGTGTATCTAATACTATTAGCGCAGGTGTTGCATTTTCTATTACATCGCGCAAGTCATCGTTGGCTTTACGCAAAAATTCATTTATTTTAGCCTGCGATGTTTTTGGCAGTTTAGTAGCTTTTCTATAACCACTTATAAAGGATAGGAATTGTCCTGCATCCATTACGCATAGTCCGCCATATACTGATCCAGCACACGTTTAATATGTGCTGGAAAGTTTGTAGTCGATACATACTGTATTTGTGTTACATTAGGCGTAACATCTCTGTTAACATGCACAGCACTATTATTCTTGCTATAGTATTCTACAAGATCCATGGCGGCAAGTTTTAAATCTTCTGGTGTTTCTTCGTAGCCACCTAAGTAGGTAACTTGATAACCTCGTATATATGGTTTAAATACTGCATCTTTAATACTGCGAATATTATTGCCGTCTAATACCCAGTCTACATATTGACTGATTACAGTATAACTTTGTCCAAAGTCTATGCTACGCTCTACGTATAAGACTTCTCTAACTGGTGTTTCATTTAATATAAAGGTGTTAAACCCACCCTCAAACGTCTCTACCTTAGGATCGTCATAGTTGTCTATAAAACTTCTACGGCAATAAGTTTTTATAAGACTACTAACCTTAGGAATAAGTAGATCAATCTCTTGATCCTTATTACTACTAGTAATTCCTAAGTAATTCTTATACTCATTTCTAGTAATTAAGTCAGCCATATAAAAACTCCATGTGTCTCTAAAACCTAATTCTATTAGGCTTTAGAGACAGGACTCTTGCGAATCCTGCCTTAAGCTTAATTAAACGTAACGAACTGTTACAACAGCTTGTCCGTCAATTGTACTTAGTTGCTGCATACCGATACGTAGGCTAGCTACTAGAACACGACGCTGATTTACTACTTCATCATCTGTATCCATACGCATTGCACGATGGTTACCAACAATAAAGTTACGTGGGTTTACTAAGACCATTAGTGGGTCATTAGCGGCTGTACCTGTTAGTTGTGATGTAACAACGATAGGTGTATTGCCAATACTACCAATCTGACCTGTTAGTAGTGTTGCAGCTGCTGGACCAACTTTGTCGATTGTTTGGAACGCGCTATCTGTTAATAGATCATAGTAAGCTGTTGTGCTTACAAATGCTACTAGTTCTGCTGGATCAAGACCCCAAGCACCTAGTGCTTTACGCGCTGCAATAACATTAGCTACTGTTAGAGCACCAGCTACAGCTACTGTTGGAGATGCTGTTGCAGCACCATCATAAGCTGCTAGACCTTTGATACCGCTGGCTGCATATGTGTCTGTGGCAGCTGTAGCATCTTGACCAATAAGCATAGCTCTGTCAAGTGTCTTAGCCATACGACGTACGATTGCATCACGGATAATAGGTACTAGTGCAATAAGTCCATCTTCCTCTTCTTCAAAGGCGATGTATTCTTTAGTTGCTAGTTTGTTGCTGCTTAGGTCGATCTCTTTTAATGCATGTGTACGAGCATCACCGCTGCTAACACCTGTGTCAGTAGCAAACTGTGCGTTTGTTACCCAAGTTGCGTTATGTCCTGTGTCTGGATTTACAGGAATCTTCATAAATGGCTGGCTCATAGCGATTTGACGGATTGTACCGGCAACCACTAGTCTGCGGCGCATTTCATCTTCCATGCTTAGGCTAACTTCAGTTTCCCAGTTAGCACCTGGTAGGCGAATCTTGCCACCTGCACCACTGCTGCCTACGGCACCAGCTGTACCACCGCTAGCATACTTTTGTAGCATTTCGCGACCGTACTGTGTTTCTTCCATTGACTTGCCAGTGATCTTGCTGATAAATACAGCTTTTTCTTTCTCGGCAAAAGGAATATCGCCATCCTTTGTTTCTACAAATTGCATGCGACTACGCTGTAGTGCATCTAGCTCAGCGCTCTTGCTTTGTAGTTGCTCTAGCTCTTTGGCTTTTTCACGAATAGCACTCTCTAAACCCTCGATCGCACTCTTGTGCTCATTGGCTTGATCTTCTAGGCGCTTTTCAATGTCGCTTAGTAGACGCTCTGCACCTGTGTCAACTGTTTGTACAACAGCTGGAGCAGTTGGAGCTACTGCACTAACTGCAGCTTTAATTTTTGCTTGTAGAGCTTCTTCTTCAGCAACCTTACGCTTAGCTTCTTCAGCAGCCTTTGTTTGTGCTTCTAGCACGGCTTTAGCAGTTTGTTCAGCAGCTTTAGCAGCAGCATCTGCTAGTAATTTCTCTAATTCCTTTGGATCCATATCCCATTCCTCATTTGTTGTGCTTTTTGCTGCTTTTGGGGTATCTAGCTTTTTAGCTGATTCCTTTGGTGCTGGTGCAAATTGCTGTTTAAATAACTCAAAATCTGCGGCAGTGTCAAATGCCTTGGCTAAACTAAAAAGTGTGTTTTGATTTGCAGGTACTGAAACTACACTGATTTCATGTAGCTCTAGTTCTTTAACTAAAAACGTTTCGGTAGCATTATCATAGTCCGCATCACGAACTCTAAATCCTACGCTAAATGCACTTAATATTCCCTTTTTAATCAGTTTGTATACATCACCTACTTCTCCAGGAATCTGCGCTCGAATCCACAAACCCTGATCTGTTACCTTATGCTCAATCATTTTACCGATTGGCATTTGATGATTGTGATAGGCTAGTATAATTGGATTTTTAAGGTAATTTTTTAATCCACTATTCCATGCTGCCATAGGGATTACGTCACCTTGCCGATCACGGTCTACTGTGCTAGCATATCCTTCAATATAAATGCTATCATCAGACTCTGTACTAGCTGTAAACTTACTGCTTAAATAGAGTAATTTATCTAGCTTTGTATTCATATTACTCCTTTGTCGTACTAGGCCTACCACCTATCGATGGATTGGCTGCTGAACCTGCTATGTTAGCAGGTATTCTTATGGTATCACCACCTTCTAGTTTGGCGTACCTTAATTCTTCTCTGGCCTCATTAGGCGTTATAATTCCACCATTTACCAGTGTGCTATGATAACTGGCAACATCTTTAAGCTCTGGTTGCAGTGCACTAATTGTACTAACTACAGGACTTAGGTCATAGCCAAAATATCGCTCTAGTGCGCTGTTGTACAGTCTAACTAGTGGTAGCACAGTTTCCAGGTAGAATAACCTTAGATTAGGCGAAATGTTTGCATTATTGCCACCTTGCAATAATATAGGTGGTACGCCTATAGCACTCATTATACGCTCGCTGTGAGTGCGCATGGCTACATCAAAATCTAGGTCACTAAACTTTTGATCTGACAGTTTATGTGGTTTCAATCCACTGTCAAGGATAATAGGACGCTTTCCACCTGAACGGCTATTATAGCGCTGCTGCCAGTACTGTAGCGTTTTCTCTTTAGCAGCTTGCGACAGGGTATTTTCCGATGTAAGCACTAGGCCAAATATAGTACCATTATCAAAAAACTTTTGCTGAAACTCTTGCATGCTGTAGAGTATGCTTATATTTTCCATGCAAGCTTCTAGCCTGCTAGCACCGCGATAAATGCTGTCAGCCGATAGGTCTTTAAAGTAAAATACCTCAGCTTCAGGAAAATTTACCACTCCATTATAGCGATACCCGCGTATATATGTTTTGCTATCAGTAATAATTTCTACATTATTAGCTGGCAGGTGATACATAAATACACCATCAAAATGTATGAATGCATTGCCGTCTAACAATATATCCTTAAACAGCGCACTGCGAAAATCAACAGCTGACTGATAAGGATTAGGCCTAAAATTAAGTAGTGTTGTTAGTGTCTTTTGTCTAATGCCATTAACAACGCCTTCATGTACTTTATCTTTTACATCATAGTCTAGACTAGCACAAGCATTAACTAGCATGTTAACAGATCTGTTAACGCTGTCTATACTCTTATAAGCTGTGCGAAAATTAACTATGCGGGCCTCACTGCCTATGTGAGTGCCTTCATCTAAGTGTATGCTTGTTTGGGCTGGATTTAGTTTTTCAACCACCCAGCCACGTAATCTGTCCATTATTGCCACTATAGTCCCCTAGGTAAATTTGGCAAAAAAGCCACTAGGCTTTTCAACCACACCACCAACAAGTTTGGCACGCTGAGTTTCAATCCAAGACTTTTGCTTGGGCACACTAGCTACACTAGGGATTTTACCATAAATACTATGTAGCATAACATGATGTCTGTTGCACAGTGTGTACACCAGTTCATATAATTCTGCATAATGCTCACTGATAAACTCGTCTCGAACTGCTAGAATACCCTCATCAGTACTAATATCATAACCTAGGCTATCTGCCCATGCATATAACAGGTTAGTTATACTGTGCAGGTGGTGTAACTCAAGGTCACTAGTACCACCGCAAATATAGCAACTGCCTTGTTTGACATAGGCTGCTTTGGCCTTGTCGCGTACCCATTTTACTGCAATACGATTATTTGTATTTTTTGCCATCTTTTAAACACAATTATACCACTAGTGCTACTAAAAGTCAAGTAGCAAAATTTTTTAGGGTTAGATTACATAACTGTAAAGTGCATAGCGCACTGCGTCAGCCATGTGACTAAACTTGTTATGCTTTGGGCGCTCACGAGTTAATCCCTCGCGATCATCCCACTGATATTGGTCTAGCATTGCTAGGACATGCTGACAACTACTGTGCACCTTAAATCTACCTTGCTGCACTAGGGTTTGCACATAGGCAATGCCTGGTAACACATCTTTTTTAGCACGAGTAGTACTCAACTCATAGTTGTAGGCTAGGTCCGCTGCAAATTGTGCAGCTGCACTATCAATAAATATGGTTTCTACACCATACTGTTCAACAAACCTAGTAAAGTGTTCAGCATGCTCACGTGTAGTGCGCTCCGATTCTAGGTAGTCCTGCACACAATAAAAACAGTCGGTAGCATAATCATAGGTAATAGTTACCCAAGCTGTTTCATCCTTGTATCCTGGATCTAGGCCAGCAATAGTTTCACCACGTAAGTCTGGTAGTTGGTCTAGCACATACTCTTGCCGAAAGCCCTCATAGATTTGGCCTAGGTAGCTGGTAAAGCTGGCCATGTACTCCTGCTCAAACTCCGCTTTAGGCATGCTGCGGCGTGCTTCCTCCACGTCCGACTCGGCCATGCGTGTATTCTCTGTATAGTCCGCTTGTATACTTACCCACTCTGGAAAGTTGCTATCAAAGCCACGCTGAAAAAACTTTGAAAACCAGTTATTTTTACCACGTGGTGTACTAATAAATATTGCCTTACTATTAGGCTTGTCTAGGGTAGGACGTAGCTGTACGTTAAATGCTTCTTCACCGCGCTCGCTCAGGGCGGCCTCGTCAAATATGATCAGATCATAACTACGCCCAACTGTACTATCTACTGTACTAATAGATCCCATGCGAATAGTCGAACCATTCGATAGCTCAATAACTTTATCCTTAAGATTATCCCTGGTAACCTCCAGGTCAAAGTGTTTTATCAACTTGCGCTGCAGCTCAAAACTAATAGAACTCAAATTA
>Ga0208784_1000309_pt1 | contig 24697 bp, 36 predicted proteins | sample DEB19_08_DNA_FD_184531 | JGI IMG/M metagenome (GOLD analysis project Ga0208784, IMG submission 184531) | Aqueous microbial communities from the Delaware River and Bay under freshwater to marine salinity gradient to study organic matter... | ecosystem: Environmental > Aquatic > Marine > Coastal ... | reverse complement strand
TATAAGGGTACTTCATTACCCCAAACTTCGGTTACATTAGCGAAACCATTAGCAATAATGGTCATGGCCATGGCATGGCTACGCTGACTTTCTGGGTGAGTTCCTGGTGTGCCCGGATCACCATTTTGTACGTAGTTTTCTAGCCATTTGTGCATCCTAGTTCCACGATTAGCTGCTTCTGTGGTAATCTGTTGGGCTTGTTGTTCGCCCACTCTCTTACGCCATTCGGCCAAGGCTTTGCGTGATTCTTCAGGTTTGGTACGATCTAGAATTGTAGTAACTGACGGTACTCGATCACCAGTTGGGGTAACGTAATGTCTGCGACCATCAAGAGTTTCCCGTTGGATTTGTTTATAGTTATATATAGGGTTTAGCATACTAGGATTATACAGGCCTAGCAAGAATTTTGCAACTATGTTCTACTTAGAGCTGCTCGTTTTGCCATTGTGGCCACTGTTTTTTCTGGGTTAGCCGGACTACCTGCTGTGACATCAGGTGACTGTATATCAGTTTCGGATTCATCATCGTCATCTGTAAACTGCTTAAGATACACATACTTTACACCGGTATCGTCAGACTTAATTTCTTTAACTAAATTTTGGATAATTGGATCTTCTTTTATTGCGTTTGTAAGCAAGTCAATGTTAAACATTTCGGATCCTGGCTGCTTACGCACCATGTTTACTAGGCTGTCGAGGCGAATCTGGTCAGTCTTGGCTCTCAGACTACTTAAGATACTGACAAGATTATCTGTTGAGGGCGCCAAATCACCCTCAACAACAAATTCCCTAGCTCGCATTAACGCTTGGCTCTGCCTACAGCTTCATCGCCGCCTGCGGCAGCATCAGTTGCACCAAACTCATCACCTACGTCTAGGTCACTAGGCTCGTTTAGATCAGGACCAGCAGGCATAGCACCTGCGCCTAAATCTGCGCCACCCATGGGCTCAGCTGACATACCACCTACTGGACCAATAGTTGCGCCTTGCTCACCAGCTAGTGCACGAGCTGAGGAATCAGCAGTTTCGCGAGCATCTGCTAGGGCTTGGCTAATATTGGTTAATAAGTCGCCCATGCCTTGCTTGAACTGATCAGCTTCATTCATGCCAATCTGGTCACGAATTGTGTCAATCAAGGCAGGTAGCTGTTCTACTTGCATTTTGCTCACACGTTCAACCATGTCCTGTATACTGTCCACCATGTCTTTGGCAGCAAGAATAGCTTCGCTCTTGCCAATTTCGCCTTCCATGAGGTGTTGGTTTTCACGCATCCAACGCCCTAGGCTTTCGCGCACCATGAGTAACTCCATGTACTTGGGATTACGCTCAGCAGTATGCACACCAAAGCTACGACGAAGACGTTGTATGTTTTCACTAACTAGGCGGTTAAGAGATTCAGCTTTGCCATAAGTCATACGACTATAATCAATCTGAAAGCCAAAACGTGTCTGTAACAAATTGTTCATTTTGTTAGCAGAAGGACCCGGGGTAAGTTGGTTAAGATTCATTTTACAAGATTCCTAAAGATAAAAGTATTTAGCCATTTTTAATCTTTTTGCTAAGAGAATTCGGCTATGACGTAACTGATGCTCAAATTCAGCTAGTCTATTATTGGCAATGGTACGTTCAGCTTCGGAACGTCCAGCTCGAGCACGATGTCTAAAGTAGTTGACTTTTTGTGTAATACGATCTACATCAGCATCATATCTAGCTATGTCTGCTGAAAGAGTATGATTACGATTATGTTCAGCTAAAGCATATAACACAGCAGTAACGCGACTCATGAACTGAGTTTCTTTTTCAGTATCATAGATACTGGTCACATACCAATGATTTTTATAGGTTTTTATAGCATAATCACCAACTATGAGTCCTAGATCTAATACCGGAATGATCTTTGGTCTTTCAGTCTGGTTGGTAAGTATGGCTTTGAGTTGGCGTACAGTAAATTTTTGCACTGACGCCACTGCTTCATCAACTGCTTTCTCGATAACCTGTTTGTTTATAATATTCGATTCGTCCATCTTGGTGTCTACGATATAACACGCTTTTAACGACTAATTGATTAGCTATGACTTGTTCACGTTCGGTGAGACCGGCCTTGCTGACACTGTCTCTATCTTGAAAGTGATTTAATAAATCTACTTCTTCATTAGTTATGGGCAGGCGTATACCGCCCATGATTTCTACTATTTTCATTTGTTTAATGTAGTTACTAAAGTAATTATGGCGCCGATTAAGACCACGATTAAACTTGTTCCAATCGTGATTAGTTGACGATTGTGTTTGTCATTGGCTTCGGCTAAACTATCACGTATATTAATAATCACTGACTCCATTCCGGTTACTTTCTGTTCTAGATTGTCTAACTTCATGTTCAAGGCTGAATAACGTTCCGCACATAATTCGACGTGCGCCTCTAAATTCTGCTTTTCAATATCAGAAGCTGCCATTTTATTTAATTTTCCTGTAAGAGGTAGGCCTAGACTAAAGTCGGCCATTAAGTATATTTAAGCCTTGACAGGATTTTTGTCCAAGAAAAAGCCCGCTCATAGCGGGCTTGTAATTAGTTTAGTAACTAATTAGGCAAATGTGCTGCCACTGATACCAGCAGCGATTGTTACGCTACTGATTGTACGCATTGCACCAACCAATGAAGCATTGGCTGCTGTGCTTAGTGCAGCAGCGGTACCGATGTTGCTGATACCTTCCATGACCAATGTAACTGTGGCCGAACTTGGTGTACCAACAATAGTAACTGTACCAAATGTCTGTGCTGAACGAACGATTCTTTCTAGAGCACTATCAACACCGCTTGCACCAATAGCTGCATTGGCTGTGTAAGTTACGAATTGTAGCTCACGACCTACAAACTCACCAACTGGACCACTGCGCTCATTACCCCTTGTTCTTTCAAAAACTGCCATTTTATTTTCCTCTCAATATGTTAAAACGCTTTCGCGTATAATTTTATTTATCCAAATGCCAAAATTACTTAGGCTTAGGAGAAAAAGCGGAACTAGGGTCATTAAAATTTGGCTGTGCAAAAGTATCAGCTGGGCTTGGGCGATTTCCTGGATTTATTCCAGGACCTTGTAACATATGAATGCCTGATTTTTCAAACGCAGCCCGAGTCATTGGTCCTAACTGAATAGGGGACTGCGAACTAATTTGATTTCCTCTGACTTGGTGTGATGTAAATTGCCCGTTCTTATATGTAATAAACTTCTCACCCTCTTTATCAAGTACACCTTGTTCCTTAGTGTCCTTGAAACTGGCTAGATAGAATCCATTACCTAGATCTTTTGCAATGTCAACTTGTGTGCTTATACCAATTTGTTCGTTTAGAATATCTAAATAACGACGCATTAGTTCTGTGCTCATGTTTTAACCTTTCGTATACCCCTAGCGAATTTGCTCGAATCACCAGAACGTATGCTGTTGACTAATCTACGCTCTAGTTCGCCTGCGGTTTCGGGATCATAGTTTTCCCTAATGAATTGCAATAGGTTTATGGCGCCTTGGATAACATTAGTGGCACGACTCTCTACAAAACTTTCACGATCTTTTTGTATACGCAATGAATCAAGTTCGGCCAATAAACTACGAGTACGCTTTTGCAACATTTTCTCCCGGTTAATTATTTATTATTGGGAGGACTTTAAGCCCGCTAACATCTGTTTTAAGCGGTTTGTGTCAACACTAGTTCCCTTAACTGGTGCAGATTCTTGTGTCTCGCGCACTGTAGATCCAGTTTTGATTCTTTCTAGTGTACTGGCTGCTGTGCTTTTATATTGGCTTTCACCAGAATCAGTAATCCCAGGATCCACAATACGCATGGTTTCTACGTTGTAATCTAAGTCGATCTTCATGCCTACACCAGTACTGCTACGTGACTTCATGCACTGTATTTGATACTTGCCACGTTCACGCATGGCTCTACTGGTGAAAATACCAAACACATTATCTGCTGTGTTAATTTTACTGATACCACCTGAAATATGACTATGATCAAACTCTACTTCTTCTACAGCCGACCGATTCAACTGCGATGCAGTGATCATAAGCATGCCTAATTCCTTACTTAGGTTACGTAGTTCTTCACTGACATACTTGTCTTTGACAAACAAATCGTTGGGCGATACCTTGGCCGACACTGGCATCAACAAGTCTAAGTAATCAATCATGACAAAGTCTACACGAGTACCGGTTTGAATTTGATACTCTTTCAAATAACTGCGTATGTCGTTGATAGTACTCTGTGCTGGTAAGTATTTGATACGATAGCTACCGGCTCGTTTACTAGCTACTCTAACTTTCAAGGCAGTATCGTCAATGCTTTTACGAATTTCCTTAGTGCTCATGTCATTTAACATAGCATCTGTACGCAAACTAGTTAGTTCTTCGCTGAGTTCTAAGGTAATATAAACGCCGTGTAAGCCCTGCTGTAGCCAATTTAAGGCAATATTCATCATGACCAAGCTCTTACCAGAACCCGAGCCACCAGCAAAGATATTGAGTTCACCACGACTAAAACCACCATACATGATCTTGTCTAGTTGTGGCCAACCTGTGCTTACTTGTCCACCAGAGTTAAAGTATCGGTTAATACGACCAGCAGGGTCGGCCCAATAATCTGTACCTAGGTCTTTGGTCAAGCTAATTTGTACTGCATCTTTAACTAGCTTTTCTACTGGATCATAGTCGCCTTTTTCGATCAAGTCTGCAGACTTAAGAATGGCACGTTCTAGTTCTTGTCTACGTGTAAAACTTTCAAATTCTTCCAAGAACCAATCTAGATGCCCTTGATCTAGCTCGGGCACTATCTTTAATTGTACACCGGCAACTGCATTAATTTGTTCAGTGCTAGGAAGAACTCCATGCTTGGCTGAATGTTCTGTAAGAAACTTAGCAGCATCTCGAATAGTACGATCAAAGTTTTCAGCGTTGTAAATGTTTTGAACTCGCACAAAACTCTGTGCGTCAGTGAGCATGATCTCAAGAAACAACTTCTGTAGGTCTACTGAGTATTTGTTCATACTAGCTATATAGCCTTCTACGCATTAGTTCGATTTTCAATTTTCCAGATTCCCTTGCATCTAGTATAGATTTCAATACAAACAATCTTCCATATTTTACTACAGCTTCGTTCACATCTTTGCAAGTCTCATGCCAGATGGGAAAACTCACAGTCCAACCATATGCAATGGCTGCATCAATCAGTCTAGCTCCGGCACGATCACGATCTGGTACTAGGATAATTTCTCTGTTTAAGGTGTCAATAATATCAGCCTGCTGCTCGGAACATTCATTGCTTAATACAGCAACACCATCTATGCTCATGGCATCAAACGGACCTTCTACTACACATACAAATTTGGCATCCGCCGGTTGCTGGTCCATGTTGTATACATAGTTAGCTTCATACTGACTATGGTACTTGGGCTTGATATTGGGTTCCCAGGTTCTAGCTGAATAGCCAATTAGTTCGCCACGCCAGGTAAATGGTACAATCACACGCCTGTTCAAATTATGGTCACGCCGTTGACTTACTAACAATGGATATCGATTCAAATCAATAGCTCTAGATCGACAGTAGGCTAGAGCTACTGGATCTTCATCTACTAATCTAACATCATCTGGTAAACTACGTGGTGCAAATTTAACTTCAATTGTGTCTGGTGTCGCTTCGGGTTCACCTACTATGTCGCGAACACGCACTGCTTCGATTACTAGTCGGCGTACAAGATTTTCATCTGCGCCCAACCAACTGAGCCAACGACGAAATCGATATCCTAAATGCCAACCCGGGCGATAAGATATCTTAAATTGGCAATTAAAACAGTGATAACTTATACTGCCATCTGCACCGGTCATTAAACCGCCACGACCACGATTGTCTGGGCTTTCACCGCGATGGTGGCAACATACTGCGTTGAAACTCAGCCAACCACTAGGGCTGCGGCGTCGTTTAGAAGGCAGTAGTTGTAATACAGCGTCTTGAACAGCAGTCAACATCTTTACTATTATACATGATGTTGACTACGAATACAACTCAGTGCTTATACCATTCTTTCCATAATGATAGTGTTCTTTTTGAAGCCGCCGCCAATGCTGAGCGTGATTCTGTAAAATCTGCGATTGGTAACGTCTTGCACATTGTAAATGGCCGTATCACCTTGCCAAGGAAAACTCCAGCCGAATGGTTGTTGCCAGGTGGTATTTAGGGTATTACCATTCCAATATCTAGCATCCCAATTACCACTATAGTCACCTTTAGCCCAGTAGATCTGGCCTGTAATGTTTACTGTTAGTGTACCCGAAGTCACTCTAAACTGTAGACTACGATTACCACTAGGGGCTAATTGTACAGCTAGTGTGTCTAGTGATAGTTCAACACCGTCATCAATGTTAGCAGCCTTGTAGCCCGGAGGCGCTGAGACTATAACTGGAGCAAATGGGTTCGGTGCTGAGCCTACCATGGTCACCGTGCTGGTTGATGTAGACGCGGTATTAGCAGTAACTCGACCAGCGTTAATTGTAGAACCGTCTGATCGTGTAATAATTAAGTTACCATTAGTTACTACCGCAGCAGTTACACTGATACCAGCTGCACCAGTGGCACCAGTGGCACCAATCTCACCTTGTGGGCCTTGTGGGCCAACAGCACCGGATTCTCCTTGTGGCCCTTGATTACCTGCGTCTCCTTTATCTCCTTTTGGGCCTGGCTCTCCTTGTGGACCCGGCACAGGTTCCTCTATAGCCCCGTGATGTCGAAGGAAATAGTCTTTAGCATAAATTATTGATTCATCACTCATTCGTATAGTCTCCAAGTAGTCCCGTTCCAAAATAATCCTAAACTGTCGCCATTAGTATTAACAACAATGTCGGCAGCAGATCCCATAATTGTATTACCATTTCTAGCCACAGTTAATGCGTTAGTAGACATAGCACCGCCTGCATCCGCAAAAAATACTGCATCACCTAAACTAGGACTGGCAGGCAATGTAGCTGTTACAGCTCCAGAAGCAGTATTCACACCATATCTTGTATTTGATGCGGCTGCAAATGATATTGCCTTTATATCAAACTTTTGCTCAGATGTTGCGATATATGCTGTTTCTTGTATAGTAGTATCCGGGAATCTTATTGTTCCTGATTGTTGAAACGCCCAACGAGTTGAAGTAGGGTTAGTGCCTGCGGTAATGTAAACATTTCCATTGGTACCATCGCCATAACTCTTAATTTCTATGTCATTAAAATGTCCGGTTTGATCACGAGTTTCTGTTCCAAAAGCAATATATCCATTGGACTCGCTATGGGAGAATCTTTTTACTTGGCCATTAAAGTAATAATAATTTCCATTGCCTACTTCTACAAGGAACCCTAAACCACTAGTTTTTATTCTAGTTTGATTAATTTCAACGTTGCCTACCCCGCCTACCGGAACATTGGTTTCAATTCTGAAATTTTGATTTTGCGGGACCTTAATAGTACGACCGGTTTGGAAAGTGCCGTCAGTCCATGTAATTCCTGGTAAACTAACAGGTGCCGGGCTAGCGTTCATATTAGTCTGCGGTAGTATTAAATTACCAGTCTGGTTAAATTCCCAAACTTTATTACCATTAACTCCGGTTATTGTACCAATCTTGACATTGCCGCCATTCTGGAAAATAACTAAGGCATCGTTCCATTCTGTGCCATTTGTGTCTGTACCTTGGTTGAATATATAACCCGCAGTGCTGTTATCATGTGGGAACGCTAAGGTTACTGCTTTATCGACTTCTGCCATGGGCATTTCCATGCCGGAACGGATATAGTTGCCACCACTAGAGTCAACAGTGAATAAAAACCTTTTATCTATGTCTATGTTAGGTCTTAGCTGAATAGCATTACTGATACCACCAAGAGCAGATCCATATATGTTTCTACCAACTTGAATGTTCCCCGACCGTAATAAATTATCGTCAGTACGATAGGTCAGATCAACATCGGCTCGCATGTACTGCCCATTGGTTCTACTTTCCACAAAAGTTGGATAGTAGGTAGTAGTAAGACCATTAGTGTTGGTTATATCAACCTTGTCTGCAGAGCCAACATAAGCTGTGGTCTGAAATGTACTATCAGTAAATGTTATACCCGGTAAACTTATCGGTGCTGGACTAACATTCATAGCAGTCTGCGGTAAAACTAAATTCCCTGTTCTATCAAACTTCCAGAGTTTTGACCCACCGGGCACCGAACCATCACCATTGCTAATTACAAAAGCATCTTGGGCAGATGTAAGAGCTAAATTGCCTGCTATACTTGATAACTCGGCTTCAGAAATCTGTACCTGCCCACCAGTACTAGCAGCAGGAAATAACACATAAGGTTCCGGTCCACTTGTATTGAGAATGACTTGTGCATTTCCACTCGTTAATCTATTCTGTGTAGCAACAAGATTAGCCACAGTGTTAGTCAATGTGGCTATATTAGATACTATATTAGCGTCTATGTTTTGAAATGATGCTACAATTTCAGTCAAACTATCAAGAGTAGCAGGATCAGTATTATTTTTAATGTAATTAATCTGCGCTTGCAAATTAGCTTGAAGAGTGGATACAGCCGCATCTGTTAAATTACCAAAGTAACTGATAGCATTAGTAACATCTGTGTGTATGGTAGTAAGATTAGCACTAACATTAGGCGTTAACAATGTATAGATATTGGCCAATACTGCCATGTCAACTGCGGTACGCTGGACCGATCCGTCGGGAAATCTTACATTGGCAATAACAGGTAGTACATTACCAGCCATGCTGACTGTAAGACCATTGCTAGTTACTGTGACTGCGGCATTACCAAAATATGCGGTAGCATTACTAATATACAAATCACGCCAAGCTAGGGTAGGAGATCCCAAATCTTGCGCTAAGTGTGTCTTGGGTAATAGACTACCATCGATAGTAAGGTTACCAGTGTTACTGAGATTAGCATAAAATCCCGAGTTAACTAACTGTGACTCAATATTGTTTGCCAACAAGGCATTAACATTGGCTACTACTTCGCTTAAACTGTCTAGTGCAGCAGGATCTATGTTATTCAAAATACTATTGATTTGACTTTGCAGATGTGCAATATTTGCCGACGTAGCCATGAGCACACCACCAGGAGTAACACCGTCTTGAATACGCAGCAATTTTAGATTAGTGTCAATGACAACTTCGCCCAAGGGCCCTGTATAGGCTAAGGCTTGAGCAGTGCTTAGACGTTTTAGTAGAATTTGTCTAGCATTAAGATTAAGTGATTGTGCATCTAATGTCATGGTGTGGTTCCGCCGTCAATGGTTAAAAAGTCTGATGTTTCAGTTTCTTGTGGTGGCATATCAGAATAATATGCAGGTTTTACTATCAAATCTAAAGGAACACCACAGTTATCGTCAATGAACATGGGTTGTTCTGCGTTAGTACTTTCATTTATAGCTCTAAATGTCAACTTATAAGTGCGTTGTTTAAGCCCATCTACAATACTTTTAGGTATGACAAATGTGCCCCAACCACGTTGTCTATTGGTAAATGCCACACCAAAACTATGTTCAGTCCATTGATTGTCAGGATTTTGTATATCAACCTGCATGACACGCCCGGTCATGTCTACTGACTTTTGATCCTGATTGCGTACACGTACTTGAATTGGATTATCTATGCCTTGGTATATAACAATTGGATGAGCGTACACTTCACGGTTCCTCGTAGTAAAAATTGTAGGGTCCCAAAATTCGGCCACTACTCGAACTGGATATAAATATGTTTGGATTGTGATCATTATTTTACTATTTACCGAAACGTGGAAGAAATTAAAGAGCTCTTAAAAACATACCCTTTTATCACGTACCTAAGATACGGCGGCGATGAATACATAGGAATTATTCAAAATTCCGATGATCAAATCACAACCATCTATGATTTTGGTAGCTTACGCAATGCAGACCAAAAGGCCAAATTCCTTAGCCTAGGCGAGCAATGGTGGTGGGAGTCAAACCGAATGGTTCCAATCAATGTTTTTCTCAAAACTGATTGGACAGAATTCCGTTACTGTATCAAGACCATGAACAGCAAGGACGTAAAAATAGTGATAGGCCCTAACATCAGCCTAAAAGAAATTGCTGCTAAACGCAGCAAACGTAGATCAATTACCCTAGTCCGCAGACCTGGAGTCTAATAAATTCATATGCACTGCTACTAAATGTGCGTAACTGATAGCATGTGCCTTCTTAAAATAATAACCTTCACTGGGCCGGTCCCAGATAGTTTTTCCTACATCATGCCAGGTACGCCCTAATAATTCACGCTTGCCTGGCCTAATCATGGCCAAAAACATAGCTAATTTAACTATGTCATCTATGGGCTCAGGTAACCGTACTATACTGTCATGGTGGTTACCAATATGAATTAACTGCTCACAGAATGACTTTTCAAGTAGTCTATGCCAAGGTGGTTCGCGCTGCATGAGTTCAAGTAGCCTAGATTCTGTGCCCACTTCATTATACACCGATACATTAAGAAAGTCTAGCTTGATATAACCACGCTGTTCAGCAGTTTCATAGTCCAAGCTGGCACGCCCTGTGGCAGGATCCACAGGAATATCCGTTACGTATACACCAGTATTATGTGCTGCATGATTGCGATTGGTGGCTACTCGATGCTGAATTACTGCTAGTATCTGCTGCCTATCAGCAAAATCGATGTCAATATCACTTTGAAATTTCATAATCCGGCTGTTGATAATACTGATTTAACAAAGTCCACATCCTCCACAGAGTCCCTAAACTTAGCTTGCCAGTAGGCAGGATCAATCATGGTCATGATAGAACCTGCTTGATCATCGTTTAACTTAGACAAAAATTCTTGCCCTGAATCAGATTGATACACAGCCCAGGGACTTACTCTACCAGTCATGATATGATAACATATACGATTTTCATTAACTAGTCTAAAGTAGTCCTGATACCCATTGCGATATTCAGGATGTTCATGTGCATAATCTATCATGGTCTGTATACTGCGTTCTAGGGCATCTCTGACATTTTCTTTTCTACTGAACTCAATTAACCATTCGGTATAGAGTTGGTCTGATGTCCAAGAGTCCAGACGTTGATTAGTTTTCAAAAGCCACCTGGTGTAATTGTCAAGGTTTGGGCAATGAACGCTGTGACAATGGCGACCAAAACGCACAAAAGCAGTGTAATAAGAACTGTCCACGAAGTCCGCATAATTACGCCTTTTAGGTGATTGTGTGGTACTATAAAATATTAGGTATGCCTGTAATCCCCACTGTACTCCAATTTCATTCTCTTGCTGATAACGACGCTTAGGTTCACATACGTGACTGGTCAAGGTCTTTTCACGCACAAACTCGCGTTGACAATACTGACACCGCACAGTCATAGTTCATCTTTAATTCTACGTTCATCCCATCCTAACAGTCTAGCATGTTCTCGCAACTGCTCATGACTGTTTAGCTCCATGAGTAAATCAATCTCCTGATCATTTGCATCAGGATACATAGTCTCTAAGAAACGACGAGCACGACGTTCTTGTGCAGACTTGGTTTCTTTGGCTCTAAGCCAATAGTGATTAGGCGTACCCATTCCGGGACTTACTGTGGTACACAATAACCACTGTAATTCCGGATGATGCCCTAATGAAAAGAAATGTCGATTCACTCGCTGATTAGCAGCAGTAAGATAGTATTCTTGTAGATCTCGTATACCTTCTACATTGGCCGAATACTTCATAGACAAGAATGGACTGAACTCTTTACGCTCATCACTGTCCAAACTCTGTAAGAATTTACGCTGTTTAGTATCCATGGCACGAAACTGACGTGCTAATGATAACTTACGTTCTTTCTTGGCCATTACCAAGCTCGACTAAAGTCAACTACTTCACTAAGACGACTAATATCTTTAACAAAAAATGCACACAAGGGATTGTCCTCATCTTCAGATATTGGCACTGCTAACATTTGTCCACTACGTAGTTTAGGGAAATACCATTTGACGTCTTGATAGATGTCTACAATTTCCACTGGATGGAATTCTGGTCTATAACTTCGAATAGGATTAAAACAAAATGCTGAGAATCCACGATCGTTTATACTGGTAAGTGGTACTACTTCTAAGTCTCCTAGATCTGACTCGCCAATCAGCAATTGCCAATCTACTGGCATTTTTATAGTCTGCTCACCTATACGTAGTACTAGGGCTGGTGAATTAAAACTTTCTAAGAAGATTAGTGGGATATAAAAATAATCTGGTGCTTTGGGATCCGAGTTATCTAGCACACAAAAACGTAAGTCCTCAACCTCGTCAGGAATTTCATTAAGGTTGTAGGCTCGGTTAGTTTCTAGGTTAAGTATTCTGCTCATGTTGTTATTATACGTAATCCACCCGCTCAAGGTCAAATGGATAGTTCGCCTCTCTATAAAAATTCTTTCTTTGTGTAAGATGCCGCTTGGCAAACTTACATGATGATGTTATATCCCAGATTTGTACGAAGTCTTTGTCTGACGCTTTTCTAATGCCGCGCCCAATGCTTTGTATGACACGTACAAAACTCTTACCAGGCTCAATAAGCACAAGATTAAAAATCCTAGGGATATTGATGCCAACTGCCGCCACACCGTAGGTGGCGACAATGACTTTATCTGATGCCGTTGCCACTTCGTCATATTCTTCCTGCCTATCACCTGATTTGGTAGCTCCTGAAACAAACACTGCATCACGTATCCTAGATACCAATGCCTGCCCTGCTGCTACACGATCTATTAGGATTAAAGTATTGCCTGACTCACGTACACGCTCTATCACGCTGGCTATGTAATCAAGTCTATCTGCATTTTCTAGTAGGTATTTGAGTTCACTTTGATAGTTAGTAAACTCTTTGTGGTCTATCAACTGCATGATGTTAACATGGCATTGGGCCAATACACCCTGGTCCTGTAACTCACTAGCACTAAGTTGCCCTATCACTGGCCCCAGTGTACATAATAGGGCTAACTTATTGTAATCTTCTTTGGGCACAGTGCCAGTCAAGCCCCAACGTATAGGTACCGAACTCATTACTCCAGTTAATAGAGTTTTTAGTGCATCGGCCTTGGCCATGTGTACTTCATCTACAATCACACAAACTACATTCTCTAAGAACTCACCTATAGTGACTTCAGTATCACCACTTTGTGTATTCTTAAGCAACACGTTGAGACTTTGCCAAGTGCATATAGTATGTTGGTGGCCTAGTTCTTTACGATCGCCAAAGTATACCCCAACATCTAGTCCGATGTTTCTGTAATCACGTTCGGTTTGAGTAACCAAGCTCTTGTTAGGTACTATGACGATAGTGCGCCCATATGCTTCGACACTGGCGCTCAGTGCCGCGGTCATAATAGTCTTACCTGCGCCTGTGGCAACTTCTTGGATACATTGTGGATTAGCCAAGAACCTATTGATGATGTCAACTTGGTAATCACGTAGAGCGACTGGTTGTCCTTGCTGTGGATGTCCTTCGGGCCAAAGATGTTGGCTGAAATGATTCTCAGTCACTTGAACAAAATCAAAACGTGTTTTATATGATCTTGTATCGTTGATTTCAATGTCATACCCGTGTTCATCTAATATGGGTATGATTTCTGGTAATAGGTTGATATAGGTAGCCCCAGCTAAACTAAAGTAGCTGACCTTGCCATCCCAACGTCCTAGCCTTACAGCTGGCAGATACCTAGCACCGGGTATTTCATATTTGAATCGATTGGTTAGAGTACGCCTAAGATTAACGTCTAGACCTTGTATGCGTACATTTACTTCGTCACGAATTTCTAATAGGGCTTCAGGCATTTTCAGGTTCTGCAAGTTGTGTGTAGTATACTATCTTTTCTGCACGAGCCGCAACCTGCTGACGCCTGTGCCCAATCAATAATGTATGCATGGTAACTAATAAGGGCATGTCATAATCCAGGTTTTTCCAATTGGTAAAATATACAACACGAGCACTGGTTATGTCCTCATGTGTGAGCAAATGATGCCCCGAACTTATTATATCTTCAGAGGCAAAATGTTGGGCAATTAGCTTGTGTAATTTTTTACTGCCAGACTCGTAGACAAATATAGGCCAGCGATTTGTTGATTCTGCATAGTCTACAATATCTGCAAAATCAAGAATATCTTTGGTAAATCCTATGTTTACTTGACGTTCAAGTAGTAACTTGGCTTTGGTGTCAGAATGTTCTGATAGAATTTGTTCGCGCAATTCTGCATCAACTTCATAACCTAATATAGCCGAATGATCAATTAGACCAATGAGATTATCAGCATCGACCCGCTCATAGAGATAATCTAGTAAACTTGATTCGGCATTAGTTACAGTGAATCCATGATCTGATCTAGTTAATGCTATGCTGTAGTCTGTGGTGTTCAGCATTGATTCTAACACTGCTGTGAATTCTGGCGCGAACTCAAAACCATTCTTGATACCAAATTCACGTGCCCAAATTATCCTAGGTTCAATTAAACTAGCCACCCAACTATGTTTATTAGAATCCCATTGTAACCGACCTGGTACCGTGGTAATATCGGCTCGCATACGACTTATAAGCTCTTGGTCATAAGGAAAGTTGATCCTAATTTCTCCATCAACAATAGATATGCGTTTTGTTCTATCTACCGATCTGATAGGTAATTTGAACCTGCCACGCTCAATGTGCTCACTTACATCATAACCGGCCGTGGCCCATTGCTTGCGATATTTTACTACAATTTTGTGAGCTAGCACACTTTGTCGATCTGTGAATCCTAGTCCTCTATTGACTTGTTCGGCCATGCTCTGTACGATAGGTTCGTCATACCTAGCTAATTTAATAACAGGATCTTTAGGTGGCCATGTAAGAAAGTTGCCACCTAGAATGTCTATGTAATCTTCAATGTATGGTAGTTGTTTCATACGCCTATTATATAATAATTATGATTGCAAGTCAAAAAAAAAGTGCCCCTGAGGGCACCTAAGGCTGCGAGGCCGGAGCGCGATAATTAAACGGCTGCTGTTTCTCGTCGAACACGATCAATCTGTTCACGCAGAATATGTTCTACCATTTGGTTAAAGGTGATGTCACGATCATGTGCCATGCGAGCGATACTAGCAAAGTCCTCGTCGGAGATATCAATGGGCATAGTAACACGCTCGTCATAATCTCTACCATCACGAATGGCTTCAGCTTTGGCAATGAAGTCATCTAAGACATCGAGTTCAACAAAGTCAACCGCATCCCAGGCTTGACGATAGTTCTCACAATGTGCTGGTGCTGCTTTAATATAGGCTTCACGAGCACCAGTCGCAGGGTTGAACCAACGATAAGCACGATTGCCGGCATAGTCGCACACTTCAACAACTTCGACGATCATACCGTCAAGACGCACAATGGTATTGATACTGAACCCATCATGGTCCTCATTCCAATAACTGAAGTTATAAGCGTTCTCACCATAGCAAGGCCATAGAAAGCGAGCAACCTCAGTTAAGTTATGACCAGTTAATTCACAAAATCTAGCAAAGTTCACAGCGACTCCTAAGCAATAATAAATCCAAGTTGTTGAAAACTATATGTGCTAACTTCAGCACCACCCTGTAATTCTAACACAACTTCACGCCCTTGAGCAAGCTGTTTGAGCTGGTCCATGGCTTCTTTGAGCCCGCAGCCAGTAAGGCGTCGTATTTCTCGCACACAACCAACCCGATCATGAGGATCAGCTAAACCACGTACAGTGACTCTACCGCGTGTTTGTCCTCGAAGCATCGTGAAGAATACTCTTTGGCCAAGTTCCGGGCAGACATTTTGACAGAGATCAGTGAACATCTCTATGCCTTTCTCTGCACCATAAACTTCTGTTATGCTCACATAGAAGTTCATGGCATCACGCAGGAGCAGTTCTTCGGCTTGACTAGTCATCTTTTCAGATTCCTTGGTTGTTCACCTGTTCTTAAACTTTCAAGTAACTGGCGTTCACTTTCTGCTTCTTCGATTTTGTGCCTCTTTGTACCATTGTCAATACCAATCATGCTATAGTATGTTGTAAGCCATTGTATACCAGCTAACCATAACTGTAGATCATCTAAGGTTCCTATAAACAGTTCAGCGTCTCTAGCATAATGCGGAAGTCCATTTGCAGCAGGGTAAACTGCTACGACCTGCACATTGGGCATACTTGCAAAGGCACCATATGTCTGTCTGGTTTCCATACGCATGCCTTGAGCAGCCAATTGATGGCTTATGCTCTCAAACTGTTGAAGGTATTTAAGACTAGTCATCAAGCACCGTTGGGACTACCGAATTTGACGCCTGGATCCAGTTTGCCAGTTTCAATCTGTTTCAACAATCGCCGATTCCTATAGTCTTGCTCCCGGCGATCTCTACGAGCATCGTGTGCCTTACCCATGACCATGCTGTCGTACTTGCGAGCGAACTGGAAACCCTGTATCCAACGCTCCAGGTCTTCAAGAGTGCCCACAAACAATTCAGCATCTCTGTTGTAGATAGGCAGGCACTCGTCCCTGGCCTTGAGTGCTACGACGTCGCCAAAATCATTCATATGGTATTGAGCAGGGCAAATCTGGAAACCTAGTTTATGGCATTCTTCCTCTAGGTATCGTATCTTGCGTATAAGGTTATACCCGCTCATTATAGTCCTCCACTAGTTTAGACACAGTGATAAAATGTTCATATGCTGAACGCACCGAGGGATGAGTCAATAAGCGTTCTGCTTCTGCTATCATAGCATCCACACCAGCTTGAGTGACTTCCATCACACTTGGATGTTCTAATTGACGAGCTGCTGGACCAAATACTGCTATCAGGTTTTCCCATGCATCGCGCTGCTCTTGGGTCATGGGCTTACGCTCGCCGCTGAGTCTTACTTCACTAGCTGCGAGCATTACCTTACTCATGGCTTCACGAGCCACAATGCCAGCTGCAATCATAGGAGCGTATGCCGGGTCAACAGCCCACCTTTGCACACTTGCGCCAGGTCGTACCACAGTGACATAACTGCCATGTGGTAGTGCATTTTGCAACATAGCATCATACTCACGTACCGGAACGTAGCGACGACCACGTTTGATATAAAAGGTTTCAGTTACCATGATGAATTATAAAATACTTTTAAGCCCATGAACAATTCTGCTTTGGCACGACGACAAAACTCTAAGTCAGTTTCTCTATAATGCTCGTCGCTGTTGCTGCCAAAGAAGAAACCTTGTGTAGGCGGTAAACGTCCAGCTCGAACATCCTGTTCTAAACGATCTATGTCTTCCCAGGTGAGTTCAACTTCTACACCATTGAATGTGTCACACTTACCGCCTTTGTCAAAAAATAACTGCTCCATCCAACCTTGGAGGTTAGGATGTTTACGCCAGTATGCGATTTCTACAGGTTCTGGCACACTTGGGTTCTCATAGTGTAGTTCGCCTGCTTGGTAGTCTTTGCGTGGCACAACACCATCCCAATAGTCGGCACGTTGCTGTTTACGAGCAGCAATATAAGCGTATTGATCTAATCCCATGTCCTCATCCCAAAAACCGTTTTTTAATGTCCGCCTGAATAGCTTTGACTGCTTGATTCCACCCATCATCCTCACCAACCCATTTCAACTTGTTTAATTCTAACACATAGTCTTCAACAAGTCTACGAATGATGGCACTTGGGTAAGCATCCCCGGGATACATCAAATCCGTATCCCGGGCTGCTTGTTGAGCAATACGTCTTGCTAAATCGTTCATGCCATTTTCATGCAAGTTGACTGAGCAAGAGCTTGCCACTTTGCAGGAAAGCTCTTACGCAAATCTGCAATCTTAGTTGCCATACGCAAACTCATCTCGCGTAAACGATTTTGATGACGCTCCATGAACGCAATAACTTCTTGGTCCTCACCGTTTTCAAAGTCATAGTCCGCAAACAAGTCGCCGGTACCAGCAATCTGGCGGATACGCAATAGCTTGTCACGCATGGTGTCAAGTGTCAAATCTAAGTAGTGACAACGACTTTGAAGCGCATCCAAATGGTCACGCAGTTTTTGTGACTTCATACCATCGAACTTGAGGTTAGTAATAAAAATCACAGAACCACGGAACTCAAAGCTATCGGGAATGCCTTCGCGGCGCAGAGCACTTGACTCACTCAACCAAGAAATCTTACGCTTCTTGCCAGAGTCCAGGGCACCTTTGAGCAAGTTTAGTGACACGTCGTCAAGCAAGATACTGTCGCAGTCATCAAACACCAGTACACAGTTCTTGTCTGAGTACTTGTACAGAGTCTGATACAGACCAATTGGAGTGGCACTACCTTTGACAACTTCTGCGCGAAGCCGCTTGCCTGCCAATTGGTCAATCAGTTGAGCCTTCTCAACTTCACGCTCAACGGTAAAGCTCTTGCCTACTCCCGGAGGGCCACTAACGATCATAGCACGAATTTCGCCTGCAATACAGGCCTTGCTCATGTCGTTAAGAATCTCAAAGCGTTCTGCGATCTCAGCAATACGCTCTTCGTCAGTTTGACTAATAGCTTGAGCTTCTGCCACTACTTCGCTAACAACGGCAGCGGGAGCCTCACCAACAAACTCATAGTCAGTGAAATGATTAACATTGACACGCACATTTTCTGGAAAGCCAGGAAAGTTACCGCCATTCTTAACAGTAACAAAGCCACCTTTAACACCTGGGGTATACTGCTTGACTAACTCAAATACACGACCAGCACAATCAAAATTACGATAGGTACCTGCTTTGATACGAATATTAGCTTGGCTCATCTGTGTTGCTCCGTGTTGTTTACTATTTCATTATTATAGCTGAAACCAATACCCAAGTCAAGTAAAGGGTTATTCCTGCTAGGAACACAATCTCTACTATAGACAAATTTAATCCACTGTAGGTGTTGTAAATCTGCCGCAAAATGTTGTTTTTAAGCCACATTTGGGTATCAATCAAAGGTGGATGCAAGGGGCATCGCCCCTGCCGAAAATCGCAGTCAGGGCTATAGGGTAGCCGACAAATACTACACTTTTTCGGCAACATGGCGGCAGTTCCCCCTGTAAGCATAACCCGGGCAAGTGCATGACCAAGTGCCATTTGCACGAGTTAGGGTATACCTCTGCCCTTTTGACCCCTCTACTACGATAGAATTCGCATCATTTTCTGCTATCTCTTTGAGAATTTTGAATGTACGCCCACGTGAATCCCAGCGAATTGGCTTCTTAAACCTTTGCGCTGAAGTAGCCCCCTGTGGCACATATGCAACAATATACTCCATGTTGTCAGTAACAAGATAGAGATTATTAGCTACACTATCAGTCCACCGCGTAGTCTCTTGCACAATTTTCATGCTCAATCCTTATTGTAAGTCACTTTTAAGAATATACATGGTCATAAGCTCGTCGTCAAGTCTTATGCAGTCAGCAGGGTAACGAGTTGTAATTCGAGCTTCGTAGACACTGCGCCGTTGTAAATGTACAACTTTAACCATTTTAGGAGTAAAGTCCACAATCTTGCCAATTTTGAGTTGATTGCGCCCTAGCCCCGAACTACTAGGATAGGCCACAAAATCGTCAACTTTTAGACTTTGTCCTAAGATGTCTAGGTGCGTGATGTCGTGCTTGATCTTCAAAGTCATAGTGAAATCTGAGTACTAGTTCAACCACTACTAAATGTTGTAAAACTGCAACATCTCACTTTCTGCGGCCAATTCATCTAAGTAAATCTCACGTAGAATACGATTGATTTCGTCAAATTCCATGCTAGGATCCAGATCAAAACGAGCCATATCAAGTTCAAATTCAGCAATATCTTCTAGGGTCATGTAGTCGGGATAACGCATGTTGGCTCCTTTTGTTTACTGTGCCCTTAGTATAGCGCCAATCACAACCGCTGTCAAGGGTAGTGTTTGGTACGGAAATCCATGTCACGGCGTTGATGACGCTGGTACCAGCCCTTGCTCTCATATACGTCTAGCACATTTTGAAAGAATTCTTCATACTGTGGTGCTACTGCATCTAAGCTAAAGTTCTTAACAGCCCAAGACCTACAGGCAGCAGGATCAATTCTGTCTACATTTTCAGCGGCCCAACAGAACTGGTCAAATGTTCTGCATCTGTAGCCAGTGACCCCGTGTAGATTGTTTTCCACAAAACTACCCCAATCAGTACTGATAGTAGGCGTACCTGACATCAGCATTTCTATCTGTACGCCACCAAATGGTTCTATGTACATACTAGGCACAAATGCTGCTCGTGCCCGCGCCATAAGTTGCCGCCTAGTTTCAATATCGGCGTATCCAATAAACTCGATGTTCTCCATGGGTTCAACATAACCCATGCTCTCAAGACTGCCTTGTCCAGCTATCTTTAATTTGATTCCAGTGGCTTGAGCAACTTGGATAGCTACGTGTACACCTTTGCCCTCATATACTCGCCCAAGATACAAGAAGTAGTCTTCCTTTTGATCTGGGGTATAATCAAAGTCATTGGGGTCAAAGTAGTTAGGAATCACAGTTTCATACCAATCTTGGCGACAGGTTCCTACATTTTGCATACCACAAAAGGCATGATAGATAGCATAGCTTTCAAATATTTTCCAACGTGCCCAATGACCACCTGCGTAACCAATACCGGGTTCTACACAGATTATGTCAGAGTGTGCATCACACACTGGTCTCACACCTGATCCCCAAAATGGTAAAATAAAGTCTAGTGGTTGTTTGCGTAGACCAACTTCGCGAATGGCATTGGCATAAAAAGTCTGATAAGCATGATCATTCACGTCAAACTTGTAAAAATTACGCCGCCAATCATAGTCACCATAGGCCTTTTCTAAATCAGCATTGGTAGTGACTGTGACATGTTCGTCGCAGTCTAGGTCAGAATCTTCGTGTCCATAATGTATGATTTCATGTCCACGTGCCCGCATCATTCGACCAAACTTCCATACTTTTTGTGTATAGGCACAGGCGTTGTACTCGCGACTGGTTACTGTGTGCGGTAATCCTAAGATATGAAATCTCATAATAATCGATCCAATGTTTGATTAATAGTGTAACGAGGCCGGTAGCCTAATGCTTGTAATCGACTGTTATCTAGATACATGGTTTTAACCTGAACCAGTTTATGAAATTCACGCTGCGGAATACTTTGAATCTCACTACGGCTATTAAGACGTTGATGCACGTAATCAATAATGTCCCTGAACTTTAGACTATGTCCGTTACTAATGTTATATATGCTGTTGATTTCGCCCTTGGTAATTACCAGATTAATTGCTCGCACAGCATCTTCAACATCGATATAATCACGATAAAAGTCACCATCATCATATAGCTCGATTGGTTCATTATCACGCATACAATTTATAAGGTATTGTAAAGCATTCTTTTGAGCACTTACTTTACTGTCATTGCGCCCTAGTACATTGGCTAATCTTAAGATGCGATAGCGTATACCAAATGTTTCACAATAACTAATCAATAATTGTTCAGCAGTGCGTTTGGTGATGGAATAGAATCCACGTGGATAGCATATACTAGATTCATTAGCTGGCATGTCGGTGTTACCATAAACAAACCAAGAGCTAACGAAATTGAAAGTAAAATCAGAATCAAACTTGTCACGAGCCAGGTCTAATGTACGAATTAAACAGGTAAGATTAGTATCTATATCTATGTGTGTATCTGTGAACACATGATAGTTATGAATAGTGCTAATAAAGTATAAGATATCATTAGTCTGCGCTTGGTAATCATCACGTGAATTAACCACACATTCATATTGACGTTGGTATTCGCCACCAACAAAACCTGCGCCAAAAAGATTTACCATTGCTCGATCACTTGCTTAATATAGTCTAATACACTTTGATTATACAGTGGAGTACAACCAATAAAAAATACATGACTCAACGCCAGGTTTGAATTGGTAAATTCACGATAATCACCTAAATGAGCAAACCCGGGATGTAATAAAATATTACCAGCAAAGTAGCTACGAGTTTGAATACGATTAGCTTCAAAATGAGCCACTAGCATTTCTTTTAATTCTTGGCTCTCACAAATAATAGGAACACCAAACCAACTTGGATCTGATCGAGCAAGCGTAGCTGCTACTCGAACACCAGGAATCACGTCTAAGTACTCGGTGATCAATGTTTTGTGTAACCTGCGCTTTGTATCGATATCGACCATTTTAGTTAATTGCACACTACCAATGGCACCTTGTAGATCTAATGGCTTGAGGTTATATCCGATATTAGTAAACACATACTTGTGATCAATTATACCATCATAATTGTCTAACCAATGATCAAAACGTTTACCACAAGTGCCACAAGCTAATAAATTATTAGCGCCAACACAATAACAATCACGTCCCCACCAACTCATACTACGTACAACTTTAATCAAATCTTCATTATTACTTGATACCATACCACCTTCACCAGTACTAATATGATGAGCTGGATAGAAACTGCATGACCAAATGTGATAGTATTCGCTGATATGGCGATTACCGTACTTGGTACCTAAGCTGTCACAGTTATCACCTACTAATAATATTTGATGTCGGCGGCAAATGTCTGCAATACGATCCATGTCAGGAGGATTACCTAACACCGGACTCACAATGATGGCTCGAGTACGCTGAGTTATTGCGGCTTCAATCAAGTCAACATCAAAGTTCAATGTAGACATTTCAATATCCACAAACACTGGTTTGAGATTGTTCTGTACTAAAGGTGCTATAGTTGTTGGAAATCCAACTGGACTAACAATAACTTCATCACCATCTTGCCAGTTGTGAAACTTTTTCAGTGCCGACACCATGACCAAGTTGGCGCTACTGCCACTATTGACCATATGGCTATACTTGACATTGAACATGCTAGAAAATTTGTGTTGGAATTGATCAACACGCTCGCCGCTTGTGATCCATGCACCATCTGTGATACTTTGGATAGCAGCGTCAATTTCACGCTGGTCCCAGTACGGGCCAGAGTACAGCACAGTATCATGCCCGGGCACAAAATTATCGTAATTTTTTATATACTTAGGTAAGTTCATTTTATAACTCTATATTGTAATGTTTTGCTACTCCATGTCGCCCGTGAAACCCTAAACTACGCCCTAACCAAGGCGACGTCATTTTATTTTCTATACTGAATTGGTCAGCTATAGCAGCAGGTGCAAACCTAATATTATACACAGTTTCTAGCGTTTGTCTATATACACGACAAATAATATTATCTTCTGGTACGATAGGCTCGTCGGCATGTGCCGTATTGAGCCACACATGCCCTTCAAACTCAGGACGGAATAATTCCTGAGGTAATTCTCTCCAGTTATATATGACATCAATGTCGCGCAGGGCCTTGTATAACTTTTGGCTACGCAGGGTGAAACCACCATTGCCCACTGTTTCGCCCCAACAAGCACCTATGTAATCATAATTGTAAAACTGATCAGTCCATGCGGCTGCGTTGACTGCGAAGCCATCATCGTGTATGGTTAAGTTGAAATCCTCACGTACAATTACTGGCATCAATTTTAACACAGTCATGTTATAAATCATAGGATAACTGAGCTCGACATGATCGCGAGTGATCTTAGGAATAGGCACCCATTGCACTGGTTTATCTATTTGGAAAGGGAAAGGGATATCAGAAAACCAATAGACTTTGGCAATATTTTGCTGGCTTAATGTTGCCAAAGTTGTGGTAAGTGCACGATGTGTACGATCATAATACAGTGTATCTACGCAACTAATAGCTAGTGATGTCATTCGTAGGGGTACTCGTGTAGATCAGACCCAACGTAACTATGATGATATAGACTGTCGGGGGCTATATTATACATGGTTGTATACGAATCAAAACCATGCACACGATCGGCTAAGCCATCTGCACGAATACGTTGATACCAGGCAGTTTCGACTGCGCCTTCACAGCGCCATAGTTGGTCTAATGGCAGTGTGTCAATTACAAAATCAATGTCGCCGTAGAAACTCATCATACCATAGTCAGTGGCATTTTCATAAGTTGCCAATCGACATGATAAAGTTTGACATCGGTCAATAGTGGCTGCATAATCAACAGTGGGAGTTTGGTCATAATTTAATTTTAATACCTTTTCAAACCCCTTGATCTTTAACAACATCAAACCATTTACAATAGCGGTCATCTCAGCTACGCCATGGTTTGGTCTACGCGGTAAACCATTTATTTGCCAACTGTTATCAGAATCATAGATAAAAGAATTACAATAACGTTGTGTTTCTTGTTCTAGTGCAGAATGACTAGAGTAACATACATGATACCCAGTTTTACTCAAGTATTTGGCTAAGGTGCGAGCCATATAGTGTTTGCGTCGATTCTGCTCCTCAGAACCAGTTGAATAATATTCAGGATCGTTGCCCCCACAATATGCTGTAACTAATATAGCAATTTTATCTGATTTCATAATTTACCATTGTGTATTTTCAAAATCTAACCAATATGTACGCATGGTACCCTTTCGCTTAGTATACCAGTTAATAGGTGTGGTATGTAATAATCCCCGGCTACTTGTATAATATATAGGCTCGGGTCCCGATGCCAATGCACCAACAAAATGACTAAGCCCAGTATCGCCACC
>Ga0208784_1000307_pt1 | contig 24728 bp, 28 predicted proteins | sample DEB19_08_DNA_FD_184531 | JGI IMG/M metagenome (GOLD analysis project Ga0208784, IMG submission 184531) | Aqueous microbial communities from the Delaware River and Bay under freshwater to marine salinity gradient to study organic matter... | ecosystem: Environmental > Aquatic > Marine > Coastal ... | reverse complement strand
ATGGATTATTTACAACTAGGACTAAACGTAATTGCTATAAATGAAAATAAAGCGGCTATCTTTCCTTGGAAGGTTTACCAAACGGAGAAAATTACTCAAGCGGAGCTTGATGTACAAATGGCCGACCCTAGAGCCAAAGGAGTGGCAATTATTTGTGGCTCTGTATCTGGAGGCTTGGAAGTCGTTGACATTGACACCAAGTATCAAACATTTGACTTATACGAACAGATACATAAAAGAATACGCAAAGAATTATATGAAAAGCTCCATGTTGTCAAAACAAGAAGTGGGGGCTACCATTTTTACTACCGATGTGAAGAGATCGAAGGAAATCAAAAGTTGGCTAATAGACTACCAACGCAAGAAGAGAGTAAAAGCAATCCACACATTAAGCAGTATTGTATTATCGAAACGAGAGGTGAAAACGGCTATGTGGCTGCACCTCCGAGCCAGGGTTACGAAATACTCCAAGAAGGCATCAATATTATTACAATCGAGGAGCGGCAAGAGTTACTCACGCTTATGCGATCCTTCAATGAAGTTGTCGAAGAACATATCATTGAAGCTCATCACAAGCCATCTCCTAAAGACTATGGACTTTCACCATTTGATGACTATAATAACCGATGCGACTTCACTTCGCTCATGGAAGAGTGCGGTTGGGAAAAGGTTAAAAATGGAGGCCATAGAATTTACTACCGAAGACCAGGGTCGACAAGTGAACATAGTGGGTCGTATAATACCGAGATGGGACTCTTTTCCGTATTCTCAACAAATACGCCTTTTCAAGTTGGTAGGGGTTATAAACCAGCAGCAGTGTATGCCATCCTCAAATGCAACTCGGACTTCAAGATGGCAGCCAGACAATTACTCGAAGAAGGCTATGGAGAACGAAAGCAAAACTTTGGGGGTAAGTTAGAAAAGGAAGTATTTGAGAAAAAGAAAAGCGGAGTGGCAAAGGATGAGATCATTACATATCTTGTTCGTAAGCATGACAAAAGCGTAGAAGAGGCTACCGATATTGTAGAGAAACTTGATGGGGAGTTTGGACCAGAGATCAAAGAGTTTTGGGAAACTAGAGAAAAGAACGGCGTTGTAACACCAATTATACAATTAGATAAATTAGAAAGATTCCTACATGAGAAAGGTGGGTTCTCTTTATACTTTTACGATGCAAATAGCGTAATATATAGACTGATTCGCATACAAGATGGTATGGTCGAAGAGAGTTCAACGGAGCAAATAAAGAAATTTATTAAGGGGTTTATCAATAGATTGCCTAGCTCGTTTGATATGGGGCTTGATCCACAAACACTTATGGAGACCATTTATAAGGGGGCGAATACATATTTTAGCGATAACTTCTTTGAGTTTTTTGATCGGGCTAATATTGAGTTTTTGGAAGATACTAAAGATGTTTGCTATTTCCCATTTGTGAACGGGGTTGTAAAAGTTGCCAAAGATGGAATTAAATTAATGACTTATGGAGAAATTGGGAAAGTGATTTGGAAGTCGCAAGTATTGGATCATAAGATTTACATTGAGGATGATTTTAAGATAGATAATTGCGAGTACTTTAAGTTTTTGGATAAGATAAGTGGAGGAGATAATGCGAAATTGCTTTATTGCCTATCATTGATAGGGTATCTTTTGCATAAATATAAAGACCCCGCTAGGCCTTTTGCGGTGATCCTAGCCGAAGAGACCGAGAATGAGTCGAAAGGAGGTGGTACTGGTAAAGGGATTTTTGTAAAGGCTTTGGGGTATATCAATAATTTGGTGGTAGTAGATGGCAAGAATTTTAAAATAGATAAGAACTTTGCATTTCAAAGGGTTGATCTTGATACCAGGCTTATAGCCATTGAGGACACCCGTAAGAACGTGGATTTTGAGGGTTTTTACTCGATCATAACGGAAGGTATAACGGTCGAGAAAAAGAACAAGGATGAGCTTAGAATACCTTATAAGGATAGTCCCAAAGTCATCTTTACAACTAACTATACCATACCGAATAGTGGGAATCATGCTAAGAGGAGGCAAAAGATATTTGAGTTTGCGCCATACTTTAGCCCGAAGCATACACCAGAGGATGAGTTCGGTCATAAGCTATTTAATGATTGGGACAAGGATGAATGGAATAGGTACTTTAATTTGATGTTTCATTGCGTATCAGATTATTTGGAAAATGGGGTTAGTGAGATGCCAATGAGTGAGAGTTTAAGCCGTAAACAAATTAGGGTTCAATTTGGGGAAGAGTTCCTAGATTATTTTATGACGCTAGAAGGCGAGAGTGGGTTGACCATTACACTAGAAAGGTTGTATAATGATTATCTAACTTTTACGGGTTATGATAAAAAAGATTACTCTTTGAAAAGATTCAATAAGGCGATTGAAGAGACCTGTGGGATATTAAAAATGGACTACAAAGTTGTGCGAGATCGGGGTCAAAACAACAAAAAATGTTATGTTATTAACTTTAAGAAAGAATTGTCTGATGATTTCTTTTAGTGTCGTGAAGTTTTTGTCTAGTTAATGTAGTCCATTTTGGCAAAATGTAGCGCAAATGTAGGGCAAATGTAGCGCAGATGTCGTTGATAATCAGTCTTGTAGTCCATGTAGTCCATTTTTTTAATATTTTAGCCAGGGGGTATTTATTTTTATATTTTTTAATAGGGTGGGGTATATAGAGAAAAGAGGTGAATTGGGAAAATGGTATTTTGGAGTTTTTGGTGGGCTTGGGGGTTTTTGGCAGATCGAAACCGAAACGGTTCCGAAAAGGTTTTTGTCAAATGATACACCGAGGCGGTGCATCGAAAGGTTTTTGGCGGTTGGGAGTTTTTGGTCTAACCGAAACCGAAACGGTCTCGGAAGGTTTTTGGCGGTTGGGAGTTTTTGTCGGGGTTTTTGGGGTTTTTGTCGGGTTTTTTGGCTTAAAATGTGGCAAAAATGACATTTTGGGTAGTTGAAAATGAAATAGTTGTATTTGAAACGATATTTTAAACATTGAAAATCAATCATTTATGGAGTTAATTAATGTACTGGAAGCGGTTTGTTTTGTTATGCAGCAAGATATTGAAAGGGTAAAGGCAAAAGGCCGTTACCGTGAGCTTGTTATTTGTAGGCATTTATTCTATTATTTAAGTAAATACTATTACGGCGCTAAACTTCGCGACATTGGCGCAATTACTGGGGTTGATCATACTAGCGTTATACATGGCATACAGTTAGTAAATGATCTGGTTAGCATTAAAGACGATAGCGTAATTAATGCGATCCCAGCAATTCAACACTATATAGCACAACGTTATCAAGCGGACAAAAAAATAAGCGTTTTTGTTCCGTATGATGTTAATTTGTCAGAATTGGCCGAAATACTACAAAACACATACCGTTGTAGGGTTATCTTGTAAGCGTTTGGTGCTTTGCGTACATTGCCACGCAATACAACACGAAAGGGAGGTTATTTGGGTTATCCCAGTCAGCGTACGATCTAGCCAATGCCGTGTAGTTAATTTCTAGCCAATTGTAGAGGCTTTCTATCTGTCCCATGATAGTTTGTATTGGTTAATACGAAAAAGAGGCTAAAATAGCCTCTAAATCGTTTCGGGGCATTACCCCTCATCAGTTAACCTCCAAAATATTCGTAAAGCGAATTGATTTGCATTGCGTTTTGGTCAATTTGTGGTTTATTGTTGATTTTGTTAACCCTTTCTTTTGCTTCATTATAATACAAAATAGCTTCTTTTTCAATTAATGGCAATTTAAACAGATCACAAATAAGGTTTATTTGGTCAATTTCACTTAAAGCGTAATCAAAATGATGTGTATTTTTTTTGGCCTTACTCTGTGTTTTTAATGTTGATGCCACTTTATCTTTTAATCTTCTCACAATTGATGTAATATCGTTGTTAAAATAATCATATCGCATCATGCCAGGAACAGTAAAACTAATTTCAAACGGAATACAAAAAAAGTAAAATCCTTCAGGTATTACATTATGAACAATTATTAAATGTTTTCTAGTAGTCATTGAATAAAAGTTATCATTTACAAAAATTACTTGTTGGCCATTAGGGGCCTCAACAAACTTTGCCAATTCATAATGTTCGCCGTAGCTATATAAGGTTTGATCTTTAAAAAACATTGATGGGCCTTTGCCTGCGTATTGAGTTTGTGTGGCCCACATTTTAGCAAGTTGCAAGTTTGAGTTAAAAACTGTTTTCATTTTAGTTAATTTTTATTTGGCTTTTAATGTTTGTTCTAATAATTCCCAATGCAATTGGCTGACTTCATCAACCTTTAAATTGTAAACTAAAAACGTGTTATGTACTTTTTTCCGTTTGTCTGGCGTTGCATCTCTTAAATAATGTCTGAAATCATAGTGCCAATAATAAGCAATGCCCAAATAATTGTAAGTGCCAACAAGTTTGCTATCTAAGTCATATAACTTAAAATAAGCATCGGTTGTAATTGTGTCAAGATTTAGTAACATTTTCGTTTGATTTTATTATTTCATTCAATTTAACTTGTATTCTATGGTACCCTATCATTTCGGGTAATTCTCTTAAAATATCAACGCAAGCATTATGTAAAATCTTCAGATCAGCCATTTCTAATCTTATACTTATTTCGCGTTCGTCTTGAGGTAATTTTAATGATGTGTATTTCATTTTATATATTTTTAACGTGAAAAATTATCTTGAATTTGCCCAATGATAATCCCAGCGCAAATGAGCGCAATTATGAGGTGTAAAAGTTGCTTATTAATTCTCATCTTCTACCTCCTCTTGTATTATGTTTTCTGCTATTTCGTACCAGTTGACATCTTGAACAAATGAAAGAGCATAACTCAAAGTAGTATCATTGTTACACTCCATTGACAAATGCTCTTCAACATAATTTTGTAACAATTTTGATAAGTCATAAATATCTGTTTCGTATTCAAAAGGGTTGTAGCAATCAAAGAACTCAAGAGCAATGCGCCATGTTGCGTAATTTGTCCATCCGTTGTAAGTTGTGTTTGTCATTGTTTAGAAATTTAAATAGTTAGTAATAAAAATGATTAAATAAAAAGCGGCCGCAATTGCAAGCGGTAAAATGTTTGAGGCGGTTAAATTTTTCATGTTGATTTATTTATTGATTATAAATAATGTTCAATCTTAGAAGAATTTTCATAACAAGAATTGCAAATAATAATTTCATTTTGATCATCCAATACAATTGCGTAAGATTGGCCACAATCACATTGGCATGATTTTGTTTCGCCTTTTATTTCTTCGGCTTGTTCTGTTGTTGCATAAAATTTTTTCATTGTTGGTTGGTTTGTTTACACAAATATACTAACATTTTTAACTAAACAAAATATATTGAATGTTTTTTTTATGCACAAAGTTATCAACACCATGTGTTTTCATGGCTAGAATATAGCGTAAAAGATTGGTAATTTGTTGGTTATAATGCGCCGAAAAGGGTTCTACATAAAGAAAGGCAAAGAGGGATCAGTCTACATTCATATATATGTAACTGATTTTCAGCAATATATAAAGGATCTTGAAGGCCAGGACGGCTGGGTAACACTTAGACTGTTTGAGCGTGAAAAACCAGACGATAAAGGACACACGCATAACCTGGAAGCGATAAAACTAAACAAAAGCACAAATGATTGACACGATTAGCCAAGAACAAATCAAGGACGGACAAGTAAAGATCAGTCGAAAAACTGGTAAACCAGTGCAGAAGCATGGAGGATGGCGCCCCAATTCAGGACGGAAACGTAGAATGGAAGAGGAGGAAATAATTGCACGCCTCGAACCAATGGCCGAGACTGCTTTCCGTGTATTGCATGAGAAGATAGCTCAAGGCGATAGCCGTGCTATTCAACTGTACATGCAGTACTTTATTGGTCTACCAACACAGAAGATCGAAAGCAAGATCGAGGGACAATTGAACCAGGTGCAAATTGAGGTTATTAAGCCGAATGTTGAAATACTGGAAAGCGCGACAAACTGACAATCTGTTTAACCTTTTCTATTTAACATAATACTAGTTATAATGTAAAAGGTATTTTGTTTAATGTTTGGGGCATGACAAGACGACAAAATCGTCTACACTAACGGGGGGAACTTAAAGAAAACACAAATTTGACATATCGGGGGCAAATCAGATTTTTGACACCACTAAAACACTTGTCTAGATAAAAACCACATACACTAATGACCCCACTTTTATACCTACTTTTTCAACCCAAACACTAATACTAAATTTTTAGAAAATCACTAAAACTATGGATGCTAAACTTCAGACTAATAAGATCTTTGAAATATTGCAAGACTCAAAAAAGCGCATTACGGTCATGCAAGGAGGTTCCAGATCTGGTAAAACTTACAATATCCTTATTTGGTTTATTGTAAAACTACTTCAAGAGAATGGCAAGACATTAACGATAGTAAGGCAATCTCTTCCAAGTATAAAGGGTTCAGTCCTACGCGACTTTGTGGACATACTTTCACGCTTAGGAATATATTCGGAGGATAATCATAACAAAACGGAGCAAATATATCAGCTTAACGGTAACGTGGTCGAGTTTGTTAGTGCTGATCAACCACAAAAGATTCGAGGTAGGGCTAGAACCTATTTATTTTGTAATGAGGCAAACGAACTTTCATACGAAGCATGGATGCAATTAATCATGCGTACCGAAGGCAAGATAGTGATTGACTATAACCCATCGGACATCTCCTCATGGATTTACGATGATGTGATTCCAAGAGACGATGCCGATTTTTATATTACTACTTTTAAAGACAATCCTTTCCTACCAAAAGAACTGGTTGACGAATTAGAGCGTTTGAAAGATGCCGACCCTAACTATTGGCAAATATACGGACTTGGTGAAAGAGGCTTGAGCCAAGACCTAATATACACACATTACAGAACAACTGAAACAATGCCAGAAGGTGAAACGGTGTATGGCTTAGACTTTGGATTCAACGTACCAAGCGCACTTGTGAAAGTTGTGTTTTATGAAAATGCGGCGTATGTACAAGAGTTGATATACGAAACGAAACTCACTACAAATGACTTAGTAGAAAAAATTGTAGCTTTGGGCATAGATAAGTTTGATGAAATTTATTGCGATGCCGCAGAGCCAAAAACAATTGAAGAGTTGGTAAGACAAGGACTAAATGCGAAGCCAGCTAATAAGGATGTACTTGAGGGAATACGTTCCGTTAAGGCAACTCCACTATACATTCATCAAGATTCCGTAAATTTACTAAAGGAGATAAAAAACTATCGTTGGAAAACGGATAGGAATGGTAATAAACTTGATCAACCAGTTAAGTTTAATGACCACATTAGTGATGCGATGAGATATGCAATATATTCTAAATTAACAATCCCAAGTGTAACTTGGGGAGCAATATAACAACATGGGATTATTTGATTTATTCAAAAAGAAGGGCATCAATCCTTATCCGACTAGCGCAGTGCAAATGGTCGGCATCAATAGTTCGGTAATACAAGATTATACTGGGATAGAGTATGTAAACCAAGGTTATCTTGGTAATGCAGATGTTTATTCTATTGTGAGCTTTTTAGCACGCAAGAGTGCATCAATTCCTTGGTATGTTTATAAACTAAACCCAGGTGAGAAGGCTCGCACAAACTTAATGCGATATAAGCAACTTGTAAAAGGTGTACAACATAGAGGTGCATACGAGCAAGCTATCATTGCGCGTAAAAACGCATATAGCGAGAATATTGTGATGGGAACGCCATTAGCAAGACTTCTTGAGCAACCTAACTCTTATCAATCGCAAGATCAGTTCTTCGAGAATCTTTTTGGATATAGATACCTAAGTGGTGAGGGAAATATTTATGGCAATGATGGTAAGATGGGTGGCACATTTAGTGAGCTTAATATTTTACCAACGCAGTTCCTAGAGATTTATCCCGACCCAAAAGATGTGTATGCAATTGCGGGATATAAGTTGCAAATTGGTGCTGGTGTTGATCTACCTAAAGAGCAAGTGATGATGTGGCGTAGTTGGAATCCAGACTTCGATGCAACACGCAGAACGCATCTTCGTGGACTATCTCCACTTCGTGCAGCTTATAAAACGCTTCGCATGAGTAACAATGCTGCGGATGCAAGTGCAACAATGACTGGCAATGGAGGAGCGAAAGGAGCAATTACTCCAAAGCCACTTGGTAGCATCGTGCCATCATTTACAATTGAGCAAGCAAATGATATAAAAAGAGCCGTTAATGAGAATCTAAACGGCATAGATAATAAGGGAAGAGTTGCAGTACTGCAAACACCATGGGACTATTTAAACTTTGGTCTATCTAGTGTTGACATGGAGCTAGTAAACACACTTCGTATGTCAATGCACCAGTGGTGTAGGGTGTTTGGCCTTCCAGCAGTTTTGTTTGATGTTGATACATCATCATACAACAACTATCAAAACGCAATGCGTGATCTTATTACCAACACAATTATTCCAATGTGTTGTCAGCTCCGTGATGAATTAAATAAATTTCTCGTGCCTAGATATGGTGAAGATTATTTTATTGACTTCGACATTACGGCGTTACCAGAGATGCAGCAAGACATGGAGAGAATGGTTCGTTCACTTCGCGATGCAAACTGGTTGACAATGGATGAAAAGCGCGTAGCAATGAACTACCAAGAGAGAGAAGGGGCATTTGAGTATGCTTATATCAATAGCGGCTTAATTCCTATTGAGCAAGCGGTGATGGACTTAACAATACCACCAAGCGAAGAAGAAGATGACATGGGATCTGACATGGATAACATCGCAAACTACCGAAGAGGAGATTCATCAACAAACGATGATGAAATATCCCAAGCTGAAGAGCGAGCAACAATGCGCAGTAGAGAAGAGGATGATGACATCATTGAGGATAGCATATAAACAAAAGTGCATCGATGAACGCGAAGCAAAGAAGCGAATATTGGGTGAAGTTTGAGAGGCTTCGTAGGCAACTCGATGCAAAATATAGTTCTTTATTTCAGAAGGCAATTAGCAAAGACCTAGAGAAAGTAGCTAGTGATGTGAGGCTTTATGGTACGGGTGCTGCACAAACACTTATGGGTGCTTATGCTTGGAATGATGAGATGATGAAAATAATGATGCAGCTTTATAGAGAGGCAGCAGTATTATTTGGTAACGCATCATTTAGAGCAGTAAGAAACATGAGTCAAAAAGCAGCAGATCCATTTGGACTCAATAATGACTTTGTGAGTACGATCATGCAATTTTTGGCGCAGTATGGCTTTATGCTTGTAGCAGACATAACGCAAACAACAAAAAAGCAATTACTAGCCATCATTAATAAAGGAGTTGCAGAGGGACTTGGTATAGATGAGATAAGTCGTCAAATCGTACAAAGTGATGAGTTAGGATATGCAATGATGAGAGCAAGAAGAATAGCAAGAACGGAGGTCATGCGTGCAAGTAACTATGCCGCAATGGAAGGCGCAAAATTGCATAACTTTGAAGTAGATAAGGTTTGGATAGCTAGTCGTGATATTAGAACTCGTAGGATTCCAAGAAACTCTTACGATCATTTTCACATGGATGGTGCAACAGTTCCTTTTAATGAGCCGTTCACATCCACTGGTAAAAAAGGTGATACAGTTCTAGCTGCACAACCTGGCGATCCAAATGCTCCAGCAGGCTTCACGATCAATTGTCGATGTACGGTTGGTTTTGTGCCGAGAAGAGATGAGAACGGAAGATTAATAATGAAAAGATAAACTATGCCAATATACGCTTGTTCAAACGGCAAATATAGAATCGGAGAAGGTGAGTGCATATACACTTCGCGTGATAACGCGGAGCGTGCCTATGCGGCTTATTTGGCGCAAGAGGGAGAGAAAAGTTTGGAGTTAAAAGAAGAGACTTATAACGATTACCCAGAGGCAGCTACTAACAATGCTAAAAGAGCAATTAAATGGAAAGAGGAGAATGGTAGCGATTGTGGTACTCCAGTAGGTTGGACAAGAGCTAGTCAACTTGCAAATCGTGAGAAATTATCACGCGATACAATTGCAAGAATGGCATCATTTAAAAGACATCAACAATATAAAGATGTTCCTTATGAAGAGGGTTGCGGAGGGTTAATGTGGGACGCTTGGGGAGGTGATGCGGGCATTAATTGGGCAATTCGTAAATTAGAGCAAATAGACAATAGAAAAAGCATGATATACAATTACAAATCATTTAACCTAGAGGTTAAAGATGTTGATACAAAGCAAGGAGTAGTAACTGGATATTTCTCCGCATTTGGTAACGTTGATAGCGATGGCGATATAATGATGCCAGGCGCATTTAAACGCTCAATCCAAGATTGGGGACCAGAGGGGAAAGGAAGAATTAAGCATCTACTTAACCATGACCCATCTAAGCCACTTGGTAAAATACAAGTGTTAAAAGAGGATGAGTACGGACTTTATTATGAGAGCAAGATTGGTAAACACAATCTTGGTCAAGATTATATTAAGATGATTGAGAGTGGGCTTATTGCTGAACACTCAATCGGCTTTAAAACATTAAGAGAGCAAAAAAGTGGAGATGCAAACCAAATCCATGAGGTAATGCTTTTTGAAGGTTCAAGCCTTACCGCATGGGGAGCAAATGAAGCAACTCCATTATTAGGCATGAAGAATATGAATAACATTGAACAAATACAAGATCAAATCAAATCTTTTGAGAAATTTATCCGCAATAGTGATGTAACGGATGAAACAATAGATTTGTGTATGTTAAAAGTGAAACAACTCGCAGAACTGATCGAAAGAATGAGTAGCACAAAGGCAGTTGATGAGACACCTTTGCAGCAAAAAGAAGAAGAGGTTCCAGTTGAGTCTTTAATAAATATTATAAACAAATTTTAATTTAACAAAATGAGCGACATTAAATCATTCGAAGCTGCTCTTGAGGCTAAAATGGCCGAGCAGAAAGCTGAAGTTGCTGCTGCTACCGAGAAAGCTGCTAAGGCTTTCGAAAGCAAGGTTGAAGAGATCAACGAGCAACTCGCAAAAAACAACAAGACAATCATGGAAGCAAGAGAAGAAGTTCTTGCTGCTAAATCTGCATTTGGTAAAATTGGTGCTACTGAATCTAAGAAAGTTGCACAATCTTACAATGATCACATCAATGAGATCAAATCTGCAATCGGTGATGCAATCGTAAAAGGTTACGATTCAATCAAAGAAGCAGTTAGATCAAATGGTAAAGGTTTCAACTTCGAGTTGGATCTTAAAACCGTAGGTGTAATGACAGAGGCTTCTAACCTTACTGGTAATCCTTATGTTTCTTACATCAACTCTCCAGCACTTCGTGCTTTCGTAAACCCACACTTGAGAAGTGTATTCAACATCATCCCAGTTTCAACTGGTTCAGTATCTTTCCCAAGAGGTAACTCACCAGTTGGTGAAGGTTCTTTCGGTAAGCAAACTGAAGGTTCTGGTAAAGCACAATTGGATTACGATGTAACAGTTGTAAACAAAGTGTTGCAATTCATCGCTGGTTATGTAAAGGTATCTCGCCAAATGGTTGATGATCTTCCTTTCTTGAACGCATATTTGCAGCAATCTTTGATCGAAGATTTCCAAAGAGCAGAAGATACATATTACTTGAATGACTTGGCGTCTAGCGCAACTGCTGGTGTATCTAGTGGTGCTAACACTGCCGAGAAGTTTGTAGATTATGTTGCTCAATTGGGTTCTGCAAACTGGAACGCAAACCTTATCTTGACAACGCACGCCGGTTGGGCAAACGTCCTAAAGACGGTTCCTTCTGGTGGTTCTTACTCTGTTCCTGGTGGTATCACAATTGATGCTCAAGGTAACATCAGAATGATGGGTATTCCAGTTGTTCCTCATAGCTTGGTTACTGCGTCTAAGGCTTATGTTCTTGACACAACTAAGTTCTCTATTGCTCAACAGAGCGGACTTGCAGTTCGTTCAACAGAGTTTGATCAAGATGATTTCATTAAGAACTTGATCACTTTCCGTTGCGAAGCTCGTTGCGATTTGATGCAATTCCAGCCTTCAGCTTGTATCTATGGTGCAATCTAAGGTTGATAAATCTTAAATATTGGGAGACCCGTAAGTCTCCCTTTTTTTTACTATGCCTTATTCATACAATTACTTCAAAGATGATTTTAAAGATCATCTTATAAAAAATTTCTCATCCAATATTAAAATATTAGATGTCGGCCCAGGTTCGGGTAGCTATTACGATTTGCTTTGCAAAGATTTTACAAATATTGATGCGGTTGAGGTTTACGAGCCTTACATAGATCAATTTGATTTACGAGATAAGTATAAAAATGTTTACAATCAAGATATATTAGAGTTTAATTATAACTCTTACAACTATTTAATACTTGGTGATGTGCTAGAGCATTTGAGCATAAATGATGCACAAAATTTACTTGATGATATTACATCAAAACATATATATTGCATGGTTGCGGTTCCATATCAAATGGAGCAAGAAGCGGTAGGAGGCAATATTTACGAGATACATCAACAAGCTGACTTAACAATATTTAACTTTACTGATCGTTACCCATTAATGAAGCCATTTAAAATGAATGGTTATTATGGATTATACTTAAATTATAATTTTTTATGAATATAGTTTGCTCAATACATCTTTATCCTCCGCAGCACAATTGTGGCGCAGAATGGATGTTACATCATATTAATAAAGATTTGATTAGCAAAGGACACAATGTAAGAGTCCTTTTGCATCAAGCCAATCATTACAAGATTAAAAATAATTATGTGTTTGATGGTGTGGATGTTTTTCCTCCAAATGAAAGCGTAGTTGATAATTTAATGAGATGGGGAGATGCAATTTTTACGCATTTAGATTATACAAGATGGACAATTGGAGCAGCCAAACTTTACAAAAAACCAGTATTTCATTTAATTCATAATAGCCATCCATACCCAGAAATCATTAACGCAGAACGCAATCAACACGTTGTGTATAACTCTTTTTGGCTAAAAGAGAAATTGCAATATAATTGGGATAACTTTATACTGACGCCTCCCGTTGATTATCGGCATTATGACCTAAAAATTGACCCAGCGAAGAACGAGTACATAACACTGATAAACACCAACGAGAATAAAGGCGGTAAGATATTTGAACAAATTGCTCGTGCATTGCCAAATAAGCGGTTTTTAGGCGTTTTAGGGAGCTATGATCCTCAAATGGATGCTAACCTTCCAAATTTAAAATTAGTGCCTAATACATCCGATATTTTGCCTTACTACAAGCAAACTAGGATACTACTAATGCCAAGTGATTACGAGAGTTGGGGCAGAACGGCAACCGAGGCTTATTGCTCTGGGATTCCAGTCATAAGCACAATGGCCGAAGGACTCGTAGAGAATTGCGGAAAGGCTGGCATATTCATAAAAGATAGGAATGATATTAAAAGCTGGGTTAAGGCAATTACTGAACTGGATGATGCCAAAAAATATAGTGAGGCATCAAAAAAAGCAAAAGAAAGATCAAGAGAGCATGATCCGAGAAAAACGCTTGATGAATTTGAGAGCTGGTTCCGAGAAATGGTTAATAAATATAAGTAAGTATGGCGATATATATAAACGGAACAACAATCTTAGCTGATGGGGTTGTTGAGCCAGTGAGCTTAACTGACGCAAAGAATTGGATGCGAATTGATTATACATCAGATGATACTTTAATACAATCATTAATTAACGCATCAAGAGTACATATTGAGAAGCTGACTGGAGTTGCTTTTGTAAATAAACTACTTAAAAGCTATATTCAAACAACTGGTTACGAGCCGAGTGTATGGATGGTTGATTTGCCTTATGGGCCAGTTATTTGTATAGATAGCGTAAAAATAAAGACTGGCATAAATACTTGGGAATCTTTGACTAAAAACGAGGATTACGAGGTGATTGCTGGTAAACTTTGGCTTTATACTCAAGGCAATTACGAGATACAATATCAAAGTGGGTATAGCTCTGTGCCAGAGGATATTGCAAACGATATTATGGCTTTAGTTGCTTGGCAGTATGAGAATAGAGGTAAGAAGATGAATGCTGATCCACAAGCACTTATAAGCCAATACCCTAACTGGAATGGCCTTAATTATCATCAATATAAAAAGGTTGTTATTTAATGGCTGATGGTAAATTACATTTGAATCCGATTTTATTTAATAAGTATATAAAAAACTTAGAAAAGAAAATTGGTAATAAAATTGAAGAAGCTGATGCTGAATTTGCTGCTGGCATGAGAGATATGGAAAGAGTCGCTAAACAAAAAGCACCAGTTGATGATGGGTCTTTAAGATTAAGCATTGGTGTAATTAAAGATAGGCCATTAAGTTACATATTAAGAGCAAATGCTAGATATGCAGCTTATGTAGAATTTGGAACTGGGAAGTATGCTAAAAGATATGTAAATGGATTAGAAGAATATTGGAGAATTTTAGCAAAAAAATATTATAAAAATGGTAAAGGTAAAACTGATAAACATCCGTTTTTTTACCCAGCAGTAATGGAAACTTTACCTACAATTTATAGAAGAATAAAGGCGGTATTAAAATGAAAGATTGCTCAAATAATGTTAGAACAATATATGTTAATGCCCTTAATGGGAATATTACATATAACGGTAAAGATGTTCCAGTATATGGGCAAACACCATTCAGAACAACACCAAAAAATTATGTTGTAATTACAGATATTAATGAAACTGCAAATAATACCAATAATTCATTTCAAAATATTGTAAACGTAAATATTGAAATATTTAGCGAACAATATAGGATTAACGATTTGGCAGTAGTAGATAATATAGCTGGTCAAATATTAAATATTTTAATCCCAGATACACAAATAGATGGGTTTGATGATTCTGATTTTGAAGTTTTCCCAATGTCAAGGATAAATTCTTTATATTTATCTTTGCAAGATGGCGACAATTATGTAGCACGAAAAATTATAACAATAAACAATTTAGTAAACCAAAAATAAAACAACAATGGCACAAGTACAAGGTTCATTACAAAACATCGAGATTGACGTAGCTGGTGGAACGTCATATAAAAACCTCGTGTGTTTGCGTACATCTTCTGTTAATTCAACAGTTGATTCTACCACCGATCAAACAAACTGTGGAGTTCTTACTGCGGTAGGTGAGCCACAAATGAGTTTGGATTTTGATTCAATTTGCGAAACTGCTCCAACTGTTTCTCAAGTATCTTATAGCTCTTTGCTTACTGCATTTGCTAATAAGACTCTTGTTACAGTTAGAGTACAAAATCCAACCGTTACTGGTTCAAGCACTGGTGCTGCATATTACCATCAATTTTCTGGTTATATCACATCTTTGACACTTAACCAAGCTACAACTGAATTTATTAACTTCTCTGGTACAATCGCATCTACTGGAGCAATTGATGTAACTGCATAATTATGAATTATACTACTATTACTATTAATGATGAAAAAGTTGGATTAAAATTCGGCATGGCATCATTAAGATATTTGACTAAATACTTATCTGATGATTTTATAAATGATGAAAATGACCTTAATGAAATAGGTATTGCACATATTTTATATAGCGGTTATTATAACAATTGTGTTGTAAAATTGCAAAAACCTTCATATACATTTGAAAATTTTGTAGATTGGATAGAAGAAAATCAACAAAATGATAGTGTTAAAGAAGAAATAAAAGAGGCAATATCTGTTTGGAGCCAAAATGAATATATAAAACAAACACAAATAGAAGAAGGGAATAAGTCAAAAAAAAAGACATATCGTGGGAAGAAATAGAAGCGTTTGCTTTTGGTGAACTTAAATTGCTTCCCACAGACTTCTTCGAAATGAGTCCAAGGCATTTTTCATTAATGGCTAAAGGACATCAAGATTCTAAAATTTCTGATTATAGAGTTTCAAGAATGTTGATGTTTACAATGGTAAAATTATTAGGAGATTCTAAAAGTGGTCCTAAAACTCCCGAAGAGTTATGGCCACTACCAGGTGATACTGAACAGAAAATAGACGAAGAGGAATATAGAGAAATATTTAAAAGATTATCGAAATGACAGATCAAGCCTTAATGATAGAATTGGGTTTAGACCCCAAACTGGTTAAAAAAGGTCTTGGTGAGTTAAAAACACTTTTAAAAGATCTAGATAATCAAAGAGCATTAAGTACTGCTCAAGAAGATATAGAGCTATTTAATCGTAAGATTAATATAGTAAAAAATGAAGTAGCAAAACTTAAAGGTTTTGGGTTTGAAGAAGCTAGTAAAGATATTTCAAATGGTTCTAAAAATGCTAGAACTGCGGTAACTAGCTTATCTCTTGCTTTACAAGATTTACCATTTGGTTTTATAGGTGTTCAAAATAACCTACCAGCTATAGTTCAAAGTTTTGGTTTATTAGCTACAAAAAGCAAAACTCTTGGAGGTACATTGACATTACTAAAAGCTCAATTATTAGGACCAACTGGTATATTTTTAGCATTTAGTATAGTTACTGCTGGTGTAACATTTTTAATACAGAAATATGGTAGTTTAGCAAATGCAGTTACCGTATTAACATCAAGAAATAAAGAATTAGCACAATCACAAATAACTTATAATAAAGAATTAACAAAATCTAATTCAGAAGCAACTTTTGAAAACGCTAAATTAGATATATTATTAAAAAGATTAAAAGATTTAAAAAGGCCTCTTAAAGAAAGACAAGATGCATATTTTGAGTTAAATAAATTATATCCAGATACAACTGCTGGAATAGAAAAAGAAAATGCACTTTCTGCAAAAAGTATAAGTATTATTAGTGCCAATGTTGCTGCTAGAAAAGAATATATAAAATTTAAAGCACAAGAAAATGCAATACAAGCAGTAATAAATCAAAATGCTGCAAAAGCATTGCCAATAAATGCTAAAGTATTAAACATTGCAAGTAGATTAGCAGTAACAATTGAAAAAAGAAATAAATTAGAAGAGAAAACTTTAACTCTACAAGAACAAAATACTCTTGATGTATTAATTGAAAAAGAAGAAACATTAAGAAGTGAATTAATAAAAACAACAAAAGAATATAATAGCATAATAGGTGTAAATGATTCTTATTTGGTTCAATTAGATCAAATAATTGGTAATATTTCATCTTATGATAGAAAAGTAAAAGAATTAACTGATGATCAAAAAAATCAAGATAAAGAAACTAGAAAATTAACATACTCTGTTAAAGATTTAAATAATTCTTTAAGTTTTGAAAATCAATTAAAAGATGCAGAAGATTTAGCACAAGTATTATTAAATCAAGACCAAGCAATAAAAAATGGAATACCTGGAGCTAAAAAATATTCTTATACTTTACAAGAAAGAAAAGATGCCTTAGAAAAATTAAAATTAGTTGCCCCACAGTATTTTAAAAATTTAAATATAGAAAAAGCAACATACGAACAATTAGATGATGCTGCTTTTACATATATTAGAACTCTACAAAATTTAAGGGATGAATTAATATCTAGGCAAAGAGCTTCCGATTTACAATTAAAAGCTGATGACAATTCTATAAAAGCATCAGAAAAGAAAAATGACGAATTAGAAAAAGAATTTGAAAACATTATTAAAATAACAATGTCAAATGATATGATGTCAGCAAGTGTAAGAAAAATGACTGACATTAATATTGAAGCAGTAAATTCATGGATTGAACTTTTACAACAAGTAGATATTTTATCTAAATATTATCAAAAATTAGATGCTCAACACGTAAAAACTGGAAGATTTATACAACAATATTTAAGAAATCCACTTGAAGAATTATTTGATGTTGTATTAAGTAAGGGTAAAAATAAATGGAAAGAATTTGGTGATGCAGTAGTTAAGCAATTAAAAAGAATAGCGGCACAACAATTAGCAACTGCTGCTGCTTCTTTAATTGCTAATATAATTGCACCTGGTTCTGGTAGTGCAATAAAAGCTGGATTAAGAGGTATTTCAACTGCTGGTTTAGGAGATTATTTGAGTTCATTCCCAGATAGTGCTAACTTTAGTGGAGTAGGAAGTGGTTTAGGCGTTAGCGGTCAAGTGGTATTTGTACAAAGAGGTAGTGATTTAGTAGGAGTATTAAATAGAACAAATTCAACAATAAATAGAGTTGGCTAGAGCAGAAAAATATAGAATAGACTTTAAGACCAGAGATGGTTATGATGCTAGAATACAATTTTTATTTGAAGGTTATTCTGGTTCTGTAACTAATTTAATACCTGGGGCTAGACCATTTATATTAGGTGAGTTTAATAGTGAAGAAGATTTATTTAAGCCATTAAGACCTCAACTTGCTACTATAGAAATTATTGCAAGTAGTAGTGGTGTTACAATGGAAGATTTTGTAATGGATAAGGATAGTGATATTCTAGTTATATTTTCTTATAATAATGTAAATTCAGCATATTGGTATGGGTTTTTGCAACAAGCTGATTATAGTGAAACTTGGGTTGATACTAATCATATTTTAACTCTTACTGCAACAGAAGGGTTAGGAGCGTTGAAAAATTTTCCAATATCAAATGCTGGAGCAGAAATAACAGATAGGACAACTCCATTACAATTTTTAGAATACGCAACACAAAAAACAGTTCAATCTTGGGCTAAAAATTATATATTTAATAATCTGTTTCATCAAAGTATGACAGATTCTTTGACATATAGCCCACTTGATCAATGTAAAATAGATCCAAAAACATTTCAAATTGAATCTATTGAATATGAAGATTGTTATACTGTTATTGAAAAAATAAATAGATCATTTAATCAAACCTTATTTCAATATAATGGCAATTGGTGGGTGATGAGACAAGAAGAGCTTTACATTCCACAAACAGATAATTTAAGAGGATATGTGAGCAATATAGGAGTAAGAAGTTCTATTCAGACAAGATATGATATTGAGGTAGGAGTAAACGAAAGTGTTAAGCCTATTTCACCAGAAATGTTACGTTTTTTAAAACGTAGAACAAAGAAAGATCAAGTAAAATTTGATTACGATAAAATACCAGAGATTGTAGATAATGGCACTTTTGCTAGAGGTAATTTAATAGGTACAACATCTACATTGAAACAATATTATGTAGATGATTGGTTATATCAAGAAGGCGATGGTTTAGATTTACAAAATGGATCAACACCATCAAGTGGTACAGTTACAAGAAATGAAATATATGAAAGCTCTACTGGTCCACTAATTGCAAATTTTGTAAGAATACCTACAACAACTGGAAGTCCAGTAAATGATTATTTTAGATGGATTGCATCCAATCCAGTTTACTTATTTGCTAATGATAAAATGAGTATTCAGTTTGATCATAAATATTTAATTCAAACAACACCTCCAACATTATCAAGAGCTGGATTAGTATTTATTGCTTGTGTGTATTTACAAGGTGCTGCAAATAATTATTTCTTAAAAGAAACTGGTGAATGGGAGCTTGAATCAACAATTCTTGCACAAGAAAGATTTATAAAAGCAAATTATACAACAAGCTCATCAGATTATTCTACAAATTGGAATACATATTCAGTAGATAGTGATCCTTTTCCAGATAATGGCCAAGTTTATGTTTATTTACTTTCTGACCCAGCTTATGATACTACTAACCAAGATTCAATGTTTAGGAATTTCCAATTTGGTTATTCTACTAGATTTAACACATTATCAGCAGAACCTCTAACTGGAGTTAAAACATATTTTCAAAAGACTGGAGATTTATTAAACACATTTGATCAAGATATACATTTGACTGATGGATTTAGTAAATATTATAGAGGTACTATTTTTGAATCAGATGGAGATACAATAACTGACGCTGATTGGTATAGATATAGATTTAATACAGAAGGTTTCTCGTTTAGAAAGCAAAATAATATTGCTTATTGGGAAAATAATAGATACAATAGAAATAAAATAGATGTTAATTTTTACGGGTTAACATATAATAGCGGAACTAGAATTGGATTAAATAACACAATAAGATTTGTAGATGATGATCCAAATAAAATTTATGCTATATTAAATCTTAAAGAAATTGATTTTTCTAGTGGCACATGGAGTGCAACTTTATTAGAAGTTTGGGATGATGAAAAAGATGGAATGGAATTAGAAGATAAAACTTTTGATGCTGATGTAACTACTGGTACTTACAATACACCTCAATATGTTCCATGGACAATTGTAAGTGCTGCTGATTTTACAATAGTAGGAGGTTATCAAATTACTTATAATGGTATTATAAGTTTAAACGAACCTATTACAATTAGTTTGGCTGGTAATATAAATACAACTAGCCCAGCACCATTACCACCAGTAAATACTACATTTACGGTTAAGCAAAATGGTGCAACAATAAAAACGCAGACTTATCCAGTAAGTGCAAATCCACAAGCATTTACATTTAACTTATCTCCAAGCGGGACAATAACAATAAATCCAAACGATGTATTTACTATTGAGGTAAGTAATAATATTACTCAAATTCAATATACCTCTGGTGCTTTTACTATTGACTATCAATACCCTGGTACTTTAACTTACGATCCTTTTACAGAACAATATATATACAACGCATAATGGCAGAAGTAGTAACGGCACAAGGTTTAGTTTTAGCATTTACAAACGCAAGTGGTAATGTCTATCCTTTTGCGTGTACTAAAGATGCTACAATAAGTATTACTAGGGATTTTTTGGAGTTAGCTCCTAGAACAAACGGAGTATTTAGAGAATACTTACCAAATAGGTCTAGCTTCTCAATTAGCGGAAGTGGACTCGTAAAAATGGTACAATCAAATTTGCAGCCTATAACTTTTTTTGATAATTTTATTGAAGGGAGTGATGCGGCTTTTGTAGGTTATTTAGACATTATTGATGCGAGTGGCAACTACAAAGTGTACGAATTTGACTGCATTATACAAGACTTGACTTTAAACTCTACTACTAGCCAAAATGCTGGCTACTCTTTTACTCTACAAGGAACTGGTCCTTTAACTGAAATAACTGAAGTAGATAGCTACACCGTATCAAGTGGATCAATTACGGGTAGAGATACTGCAACATTTAAACTTGTGGCAGTTGGAATAGATGGGGTATGGTATTACAATTATACGGTTACTGGAACATCACCAACTTTTACGATAAGTATAGGCTCTGCATATAACGGTAAAGTGGTAAAAGCGGTATATATAGCATTATAAAAAATTATGTAATTTTAATAGCAAATGGAAGCAAATTTCTGGTTAGTTTTAGGGGTACAAACAATAGCATTCGGACTTGGTGCTATTCGTCTTTATACCGATATGAAAATAAAGCTAAGAGAGCATGATCTTAGGCTAAAGACTTTAGAGAAGAAAGAAGATGAGACCGCTATTCAGTTTAAAGAAATTATGCAAGCTCTTAATGAGATTAAATTAGAATTAAAAGATAAAGCAGATAAGCCATGATAGGTGAATTAAACATGAAGCCCATTAAAAAGGGTGATACATACGTTATAAGTTACTCTTTTTATGAGGATGAGTGTGAGACCGATCCATTAGATGTATCGACTTATAGCTTTAAGCTACAAGCTAAGAACACTAGCGGTACGGTTATGATTGAATGGCTTAACGCGGATTTTGTGCAAATAAACAACTACACAAGAAAAGTAAGTTTAACACCAGTTCAAACGGCTAGCTATACGGCGGGTGAATATACATACGAGCTTGAAGTAACAATCTCAAGTAATAAATATACTTGGATGCAAGGTTATGTTGAAGTTCAAACACAAGTTACATCATAATGATATTAATTAAAGTTACATATAGCTCAACACAACCTACGATAAAGGTTACTTATGATGTAACCAATATTACGGTTAGTGGAGGAAATCCAAGCCCCGTTTATGTGAATTTGGATTATAGTGCGAGTGGTGCGGCTACAAATATTACATCCGTAGGGCTTACAATGCCTACGGGCTTTAGTGTTGCAAATAGTCCACTTACAAGTAGTGGTACTTTGGCGGTTACTTACGGAGCTGGATATAGCTTACCTACCGATGCCGAGCAAGCAACTTGGGATCAAGCGTATAACGATAAAATAAATAGTGCAAGTGTTACGGGTACTACTACCAAAACACTCACTTTAACGCAACAAGATGGCGGCACAATTACTACAAGTTGGAGTGATTATGATACGGCTCCCGTAACAAGTGTATTTGGCAGAACGGGCGATGTTGTAGCAACGGAAGGGGATTATAACTTAGGACAACTTGGAGATGTTACAATCACTTCACCAAGCACTAACCAAGTATTAAAATATAATGGTACGGCTTGGGTTAATGGAACGGATACGGATACGGGACTAACTAGCGTTGGACTATCAATGCCATCCGCTTTTACGGTTAGTAACTCGCCTTTGACTAGCAATGGCACAATTGCCGTAACTGGTGCTGGAACAACCGCACAATACGTTAGAGGTGATGGAAGTTTAGCTACTTTCCCATCTAGTGCCAATGAGGCATTAACATTGGTTAGAGAGGTTTATAATAGAACGGGAGCTACACTTACAAAAGGAACGGTAGTTTACATTAATGGAGGTCAAGGCAATTTGCCTACTATTACAAAGGCAATTGCAACTGGAGATAGTACAAGTGCGCAAACATTTGGTGTAGTTCAAAGCGACATAACAAATATGAACAATGGTTATGTTGTAATTGCTGGTGGTTTAAATAATTTAGATACTCAAGCATATAGTGAAGGAACTCAATTATATTTGAGTAGTACAACTGCTGGAGCTTGGACATCAACTAAGCAATATGCTCCAAATCATTTAGTTTATATTGGAATTGTAGTAAGATCGCATCCAACTCAAGGTGTTGTAGAGGTTAAAATACAAAATGGTTACGAGCTTGATGAGCTACATAATGTGAGTGCGCAAAACCCAGATGATGGAATGATACTTAGTTATGTAGCTAGCACATCTCTTTGGACAAAGACTAATACAATTGATTTAGGAACGTGGTAAATTAAAAATATATATGCCAAATTTATTAAAGTTAAAAAGAGGTGCGGCGGCTAGTATTCCAACGGGACAACTTGCCGAGCCTTTGTTTACTAGCGACACTTATGATCTATATATCGGTACGGGTAGTGGTAATCAACGCTTTCAAAAATATATTGCTAGCGGTACTAGCTCACAATTCTTAAAAGGAGATGGATCGCTTGATAGTACTTCTTACCAAGAAGCTATTACGCTTACAACAAGTGGCTCTAGTGGTTCATCTACATTTATAAGCAATACTTTAAATATTCCTACATACTCATTGAGTGGATTAGGTGGTGAACCCGCAATTACGCCTGGCACAACATCTCAATATTGGAGAGGAGATAAATCTTTCCAAACTTTAGATACAAGCGTTGTGCCAGAGAATGGACCAGTGTATTTTACCGAGCCTAGAGTAAGAGCAACCGTTCTTACGGGGCTTAATTTAAGTGGTGGCGGTACAATCGCCGCAACCGATAGCGTGCTTACGGCATTTGGTAAAGTGCAAAATCAAATCTCGGCTCTTGTCGGAGGTGCAACTTATCAAGGTGTTTGGAATGCAAGTACAAATAGTCCTACACTTACAAGCGGTACGGGAACGAAAGGATATTATTATGTGGTGAGTGTTGCGGGTAGTACTAACCTTGATGGCATTACGGATTGGAAAGTAGGAGATTGGGCGATATTTAATGGTACGGCTTGGGATAAAGTTGACAACACCGATGCGGTAAGTAGTGTAAACGGATTTACTGGTGCGGTGAATTTAGGGCTTGACAATATTAGTGATGTTGATTTTTCTGGATCGCCTACAAATACTCAATTACTTCGCTTTAATGGTACAAGTAGCAAATGGGAGAATTGGACTCCAACTTATATAAGTGCGGCTATAACTAGCTTAAATGGATTAACGGGAGCTACTCAAACATTCGCAACGGGTACAACGGGTACGGACTTTGCGATAAGTTCTGCGGGTACTACACATACATTTAATATCCCCGATGCTAGTGCGAGTGCAAGAGGTTTAATAACTACTGGCACACAAACAATAGCAGGAGCAAAGACATTAACTGGCGCATTATCTGGTACAAGTGCTACGTTTAATGCTGGTAGTGCAACAAATGTATTAACATTAACTGGTATTGGTAATGGAGTATCTGGTGCTGAAATAAATAATACCGATGCTGGTTCTTCTGCAAGAACACAAGTTCAAGTTAATGCAGATACGGCAAGTGGTTACTTTTTTGCATCAAGTAGTACAAATGTTGGTGCAGCTTTAGGGGGTAGAGCAGCAACAGTTGGTATGTTTACTGCAAGTGGTAATACAACTGGTGGTATAGCTATTCTTGCTCGTAATGCTGCTGGTTATATAACATTCCATACTGGCGGTAATAGTGAAAGAGTTAAGATTGCATCAAACGGAGAAACTACATTTAACAATAATATTTATTTAGCAAATGGATCGGATATTGTTATAACACCAGCAACAAGTGGTGTAAACGCAATACTTTATAATGATATCGGTAAACTTGTATCAACGGCATCTTTGGTTGTACAAGGTACGGGAGAGTTTAGTGGCGCATTATCTGGTACAAGTGCTACGTTTA
>Ga0208784_1000306_pt1 | contig 24774 bp, 19 predicted proteins | sample DEB19_08_DNA_FD_184531 | JGI IMG/M metagenome (GOLD analysis project Ga0208784, IMG submission 184531) | Aqueous microbial communities from the Delaware River and Bay under freshwater to marine salinity gradient to study organic matter... | ecosystem: Environmental > Aquatic > Marine > Coastal ... | reverse complement strand
TAGATCCATCTACCTTCGAAGCGATTATGTTAAATCCAACTCGAAAGGTTTCAGATGAACAAGCAAAATTAATCAATGATCTATCGAATGGTCACGTAATTGTTTTACCTAACGATGGTAAATTTACTCGTGAAGAATATGTTGAATTTATTAACGATGCACATATTTCATGTAACTTATTCACAAACGAAGTACATGGTGGCCTAACTCACGTAGAAGCTATGATGGCTGGATGTATTGTTGTTGCACCTGCATTGAATGATTATCTTCACAAATATGCTGATTCTGGAAATGTAGAAAATTATCCTTTCTTAATCGAAACTCATGATAAACAAATCGACATGAAACATTATGTTGAATGTTTATATCAAGCTATTCTAGCTGCACAAAATTCGGAATTAATGAATTACTATTCAGAAATGAATAAAGAATTAGCTTACAAATATGCATCATACGAACATTCAGCTGATATCATTGTAAGCGACCTAAATAAATTACTTGAACTTTACAACAAATAATATGAATATAGTAGTAACCGGCTCAGCAGGTTTCTTTGGAAACTTTGTAACAAATTACTTAATGGATCGTGGTCATTATGTCATTGGATTAGATAACCTTTCTCGTAGAGGATCTGCTCTTAATGCACAAAAACAACAAGAAGACTCTCGAATGATTTTTAAAAGATGTGATATCTCAGATAGCCATCAATTAGAATATTGCTTAAAAGCAGAAGATTTCGATTGGATAATTGATTGTGCCGCTGAACCTTCGGTTCTTGCCGGTTTTGGTAGTGGATCTAAAGATTTGATTAATAACAATCTTATTTCCACTATCAATCTACTAGAAATTTGTAAAGAACGTAAATGTGGATTCATTCTTATGTCTACATCTCGAGTTTATTCAATTAAAGAACTTTCTAAAATTGAGATATTTGAAACTCAAGATCGTTTCGTTGCAACATCAAATCGAGGAATTACTGAAAAATTTTCAACGGGATCTCCTGTTTCTCTATATGGTTCTACTAAATTAACTTCAGAAATTCTTGCACAAGAATATTCACAAATGTTCGACTTTCCAGTTTGGATAAATCGATGTGGTGTAATTGCAGGTGCTGGTCAATTCGGTAAAATCGATCAAGGGGTATTTTCATTTTGGATCTACTCTTGGTTAAGAAACAAACCAGTAAAATATATCGGCTTTGGTGGAAATGGAAAACAAGTTCGAGATGTAGTCCACCCAGAAGATATTTGTCAGGTTATGTATCGACAAATACATGATCGAACAATTGAAGACGAACCGATCTATAACTTAGGTGGTGAAGAAGAAAATTCAATGTCACTTAAAGAACTTACTGAATGGTGTCAATACAATATCCGAAAAGATGATTCAATGGTTACCTCATCACCTGAACAAAGACCTTTCGATATTCCTATCTTCATTATGAATAGCAGCAAAGCAAAACAACGATGGGGTTTTAAAAATACACGAACCATGGATCAAATTCTTGAAGAAATTCGAGATTATGCAGTAGAACATCCTACTTTCATGGAATACTTACATTCATAAACTACATATAAATAATATGGCAAATCTAATTATTCTCGAAGGTCTTTCTCGAACAGGAAAATCTACAATCACAAAAGTCTTATCTGAAAAATATGGCTTTCGTAACATTTCCATTAAAGAAAAAATGCCTGATTATGTAACAAATCTTCAGGACTTCTATCATGGAATTCATATATTCTCAAATCTAATTTATCGAGAATTTCCAGAAGAAACATTCATTTTAGATCGATCTTTCTTATCCGAATTGGTTTATTCAAAATTCTTTAATCGACCAACACATCAAACTAAATGCGATTCTGTTGCTGATTTGTTATTCGATAACAATTTTGTTTTGATTAATGTTTCTAACACCTACGATAAATACTTAGAACGTCAACCGAAAGATAAAATTATCTACACACAAGAAGACTTCATTAAACAAAAAGATTTGTTCTGTTGGTATTTCAATCAATATCAAAATCATAACGATTCCCAATCTTGGAAAACTCGTTTCATTGAATTGGATTCTTCAACTCGATCAATCGAACAATGCATCGAATCTATTGAACAACTATTAAAAGATAAAAACATCATAAAATAAAATATAAATGAAAACTGCAATTGTAACAGGAAGTAGCGGATTGATTGGTTCACAATCAGTAAAATTCCTAATTGAAAAAGGCTACTATGTAGTAGGTATCGATAATGATATGCGAGCTTACTTCTTCGGAAATGAAGCTTCAACTAAAGACAGTGAAAAGAAAATGGTTGAAGATTATGGAATTAATTTCAATCCACTACCGGTTGATATTCGAGATTATGAAACTATGGAAGTCGTATTCCGTGGACTTTCCGAAGATCCTGATCACGATTTAGATTTGATTATTCATACTGCTGCACAACCATCTCACGATTGGGCTGCTAAAGAACCACTTACTGACTTCTCAGTAAATGCTATTGGTACGATGAATATGTTAGAATTGACTCGTTTATATGCACCTAAAGCTTCTTTCATCTTTACATCAACTAACAAAGTTTATGGTGATACACCTAACCGTTTAAATCTTGTTGAACAAGAAACTCGTTACGAATTTTTCGACAAAGAAGCAGGAAGATTTGGTGAAATCGACGAAAACATGTCTATCGATCATACTAAACATTCTATCTTCGGTGCATCTAAAGTTGCAGCCGATGTAATGGTTCAAGAATATGGCCGATACTTTGGTATGAATACGGTTTGTTTTCGAGGTGGATGCTTAACTGGACCTAATCATGCAGGTGCCGAATTACACGGATTCCTTGCTTATCTAATCAAATGTATTGTAACTAATAAGCACTACAACATCTTCGGTTATAAAGGAAAACAAGTTCGTGATAATATCCATTCATGGGACTTGGTAAATATGTTCTGGCACTACCATCAAAATCCTATTCCAGGAGCAGTATACAATGCAGGTGGAGGTAGAAATAATGCAACATCTATTTTAGAAGCAATTGATTCTGTAAATAGAATACTTACCGAAATAAATCCATTGCATGAAACTTGGAAAAATTACAATGTTCTTGAAGAAAATCGAATTGGTGACCATCAATGGTATATTTCTGATCTAGCTGCATTTACAAAAGATTATCCTGAATGGCCTGGAATTACAATTTCATTAGAAGAAACAATTCGTCAAATGGTTCAATTTGAATTATCAAAAACAGCGGTGAAACCCGTAGCATAACATATGAAAACTATCGACATAGTACAATTTACTCCAGTCATTGGAGGTGAAACAACACTTGTTAAAACGATGGTAGATCTTTTAGCGGATATGGGTTACTCTGTACGAGTGATCCATCCGTCTAAGAGTGGTAAGAAAATGAAAGATTGGTGTTCTTTTGATGGACAAAACTTTGTGAAAATTTCGGAGTTTGGTAAGTTTGTTGAAGATACTGATGTTCTATTCTTCATAAATTCTATCCATCTAAAGAAACATAAAAAGATTGAAGATCGTGAAATCGTATTTCAATCAATACAACCTATTTATGGATTTGAAAATAAGAAGGTAATCTTCTACGAACACGGAAGACATAGCTCGGATTTGTATGATTATCCAACAATCTTTAAAAAGCTAACCGACCAAAATAATCAGGTCATCGTATTTACGAATACTAATGATGTGATTCCTTATTACGAAAACATGGGTTATTCAGCTTTCCTAATCAGACAACCCTTTGATCCTCAAAATTATCCTGAAATCGAAAGACCTGACGGTAAAGGTGATGTTCAAATTGCTTTCAATAGTCGATATACTGCTAACAAAAGACCTCAAAATGTTCTACCATTTTTCTCTAAATTCTTAGGAATTGAATCTTCATTCCGTCTAAATTTCAGAGGTAATGTTCGAGATAACGTTTCTATTTGGTATAATTTAATGCATTACTTCAATGATCCAAAGATTGTAATGAATGGTTATGCTGAAAAATTCTATCAAATTTACAACAATCAAGATTATTGCTTGTATGGTGGATATACTACAAAATCGGAGAAAGGAAAGATGGAGTATTCTATGTTAGAACCTTTCTTTTACGGAATTCCTCTTATTGTAGAAAAGGATGTTATTCAACATTTTAGATATGAGGAGTATGGAATTCCTAGAGAAGAATTTATGAGATCTGTAATTCCTCTTACTGAAGAGAATCTTGATTCTATCATTAACCGAACTTTCGATTGGAAACCTTATGCCGAAAATGCTAAGAAAATCGTAAACGACTTTTTACCTGAAGCAACTAAGGCTCGCTTAGCTATTGGTCTTGCAGGTTTTGATAAAAAGCCAAAGCCTAAAAAGGAACCGGTCCCACTATTTTAAGTAAAAGATCCCAGATAAATATAAGAAAAAGAACCTCCTTATGAGCTTCAAAAAATTTGACCAATTCATAGATAATGAAAATCTTGTAGTTTATTCCTTCACAGAAGAAGGTGTAAATGAAGCAACTATGCCATTTCCGATTGATGATAAGATGCTAAAAGATAAGATTGCAATATATACATCAACATATAATATCGGAGAGAACACAAGAGGAAGAGATAAGTATATTACTTATGAAAAGATGCTAGGTGACCTGCTTGAGTCTCTAAAGAGCCAGAAATACACTAACTGGAAACTTTTTATTGTTGGAGATTGTTTTCAACCTGAAGAAGAACTTACAAAAATCTTAAAAGATCACCTTAAACCTAGTCAATACACTTTCCATAATTTGGCAGAACCTGGTGAAAGAGGTAAAATCGATCCTGAATTCTTAAGAAATTCTGGTGGAACTAAAGCTCGTAATAAAGCTATTTCACTTGCAAAAAGTGAAGGTTTTGAACATTTTGCTGCAATTGACCATGACGATTATTGGAAACCTGACCACTTAGAAAGTATGATGAAAGCTTTCCAACAAGATCCAGATATTTGTTTTGGATATCATAGAGCTTCTAGAGCTAGAGTAAAAGGTGGTAAAACAGGGGTTTATTATTGGGGTGGTGAAGGTAAAACACCTACATTGTATTACGATGACGTACCTACGAAAATCATTGAAGCACCTCATTCAGGTATTGTATGGCACGGTCCTTCTTGTGGATGGCCAAAATACAGAACAGTTCCTCAAATGAGATCCGAGGCTCCAAAAAGAAATAGAATTATGGGTGCTGATGAAGACTTCATTCGTCAATGTCATGATTCAATTATCGAAAAGAATAAAAAAGCTGTTTACGTTCCAAAATTGGTTGTAAGATTAAGAAACGCTAAAGGTAAATTACCTTAATAGTTTTTAACATATTAACGAAAGGTCGGTGGTTTCATAACTATCGACCTTTTTTTGTACATATAAAAATAAACGGAAATGAACATATTTGTACTACATGAAGATCCTAAAATTGCTGCAGAAATGCATTGTGAAAGGCATATACTTAAGATGATTATCGAACATACTCAGATGATGGCGGCTACCTATTACCATACATTGGGAATAAGCCGTAAAAAAGAAATTGCCGATAACCAAGAAAAGGTTTCTGAAATATTCCGAGGATTCCCAAGAAAAGATGAAAATGGAAATGACAGACCTTATGCAATATCTCACGTTAATCATCCTTGTACTGTTTGGACTCGATCTTCCTTATCTAATTTCTATTGGCTTTTAGATTGTACAAAAGCTCTTTGTGAAGAATTCACTTACCGTTATAAAGGCAAACATTCCGTCGAAGCTATCGTGGATTGGATGTATGCTAATCCACCTAAAATCGAAGATATCGGCCTAACTCCTTTTGCTCAAGCAATGCCTGATTTTTATAAAGGACCTGATGCTATTGAAGCATATCGAAAATATTATGCATTTAAAACCACTTACATGAAAGTAAATTGGAAGCTAATAGAAAGAACACCATCCTGGTGGACACCCGAGTTCATCTCGGAATGTATAAACATTTTTGAAGAAAATAAGAAAATAGTTGCTTAAGATGAAACCCGTACATGTTAAAAGTCATATAACCAATACAGGTTTTCAGGTAACAGTAATACAGTTACGTCGAGCCAGTTCAGTTCAAACCAATTCAACACACTTCATATGGCTATAATTCAACAAGAGTTTCAACACGACCCATGGAAAATGTTGATCGGTTGCATCATGCTAAATCAAACTAGCAATAAAAATGTTCGACAAGTCATTTATGATTTTTTCGAAAAATGGCCAACTCCACAATCTGTTCTAGATGCAGACGAAGAAGAAATCAGAGAACTAATCAGGCCACTCGGCTTCTATAATATCCGTACAAATCGAATTGTCAGATTTTGTCACGAATATATAAATAAAACGTTCACTAAAGCGTCGGAATTGTATGGTATCGGTAAGTATGCCGATGATTCGTATGAAATTTTTATCAACGGTAATCTCAACGTAGAACCAACCGATAAGATTCTGATCCGATACTTAAACGGTGAATTTATCGATCAATAACTTATGAAAAAATTACCTAGCTTAGAAGAATTCCTAAACGAGGCCAAAGAAACAAAGAAGACATATGAGTATGGTTGCTCTATGCTGTATTTTGATTTTCCTCAAATGGCAGTAATTCACGATAATATCAATGAAGAAGATATTTTCGAAGATGAAGAAGATCCTTCTTTCGGATTAGAGAAAGAACCTCACGTAACTCTACTTTACGGTCTACACACTGACGAATGTAAAGATGATGATGTAATCGGTAGATCTAAATTCGAATCTAAAGATCCACTAGTTCTGAAGAACATTTCGGTATTTAAGAATGAAAAATTTGATGTTCTGAAATTCGATGTTCACCATGATGATCTACATAAGATTAACAAATCTTTATCTGAATTACCTCATACTAATTCATATCCAGATTATCATCCTCATGCGACTATCGCTTATCTTAAACCGGGAACTTCTGAAAAATATCTACAAGCTTATGAAGGTAGATCTTTCGATGTTCATCCAAAACATATCGTTTATTCAAAACCGGACGGATCAAAATTGAAGGTTTCGCCGAGATAGATATTAAATATAAACTAACTAAAAATCATGAAAATGAATATAATCAATGAATCGATTGCTTCGGTAGATCCAACTATCGTTAAAAAGCCAAATATGTTATCAAATGAAGTTGTTCGTTTGCTTAACCAAAGAATTGGAGATGAATACACTGCTCATTACTTTTATCGCAATGCAGCAAACTGGTGTCACAATATGGAGTATAAAAAAGCTGCTGCTTTCTTCGATACAGAAGCTGCTGATGAACTTACCCATGCTCAAGGTCTTCAAAAATACATGACTGATTGGGATGTTAAACCCACAATTCCTGCTGCAAGAACTGATGTAAATTTCAATAACTTAGCAGAAATTATCGTACAAGCTTATGATATGGAATTCGGTCTTCTTAAGTCTTATTCTGAAAATTCTAAAACCATCTTCGGATTAGGAGATATGGCTACTTTCGTATTCTTACAAGATTACGTTAAGCAAAATACTTCATCTACTGCTGAATATGCAGGATTCTTGAATGCACTTCAATTAATCAATCCTGAAAACAACTTCGAATTACTTTACTTCGAAAATCAGTACTTCGGCTAAGAAGATATATAACTAAATAAAAAGACAATAAAATGCAAAAATTTTCTGAATTTGTTAATGAACGTAAAGCTATCCTAGAGTCAAAAGCTCATGAAGATAAAGCTGCTAAGTTCACAGAGCTATATGAAGCTAAATTGAAAGAAATGGGAGCTAAATCTCCTCTTGATCTTTCAGAAGAAGATTCTAAAGTATTCTTCGAGTACTTAAAGAACTTAAAAGAAGAAATCAAAGCTGACGAAAAGAAAGCTGATAAAGTTGAAGAAGCTGACGAAGTAACGGACGAAAAATCTTTCCGTGAATATGCTACTTCGGTTTTGAAAAAAGCACACCCGAAAGATTTCGATCAAAAAATTGCTGATAAAGTAATTGACGATTTAGCTGCTGAAGTTAAAGACGGAGATTGGGGAGCTGCAGTTGGTAAATTGACTTCAGGTCTAGGTAAATAAATTCGACAATATGAAGAATATAAAATCATTTGAAGATTTCGTTAATGAAAGTGTAAATTCTGAAGCTATTAACGAAGGAACTTTAGCAAGACAAGGTGTTGCTAAATTAAAAGATTATAGCTTAAACGGTGCTCATGACGAAGAAATGAAAGATTTTGACGATAAGCTTGCCAAGCTATTAGGTGAAAAGGATTGGTCTAAAATTATTCAGGTTGATTCTGAATATGAGGATGACGAACCAATTCATGCTAAAATATTCAACTTCTTAGAAAGTAATTTCAGAGGTAGTCAAGTCCCAGGTATGGATGATGATTTTCAAAATTTCGAATATGATAAGAAATTAAACGTAGCTAAAATTGAAGATTATGGATTCACCGGTTATATGTTTACCGCTAAGTCTAATTTCTAAGATCTTATAAATACAAACTTATTAACATAAAGGATTTGGGTGCTTTCGCAACTGAATCCTTTTTTCTTTTGTATACATATAAAAATAAGATAAAAGTATAAATCAAATGGGAAAATTCCTTAAATATGAAGATTTCGTAGATCCTTCTAGGAAGGACAAATACGATGCCATTACCATCTTTGATGTTGATGATACTTTGGTTGTAACCAAATCCATGATTCGAGTTATGGATAGACAGACTGGAGAGAAATTCGATCTAACCCCAGCACAATTCAATGAATTCGAAAAGCATCCTCATCATGAAATGGACTTTTCTGACTTTCAGAATTTAGAAATCCTAAAAGCTGGTGATATCATCGAAGGAATCTTTAAAGTTCTTAAAGATACGATGAATAAAGGTCGAAGAGTAGGAATCATCACTGCAAGAGATGATAAAGATATGATCTTTCAATTCTTACTTCATCATGGAGTAGTAGTCAATCCAAATTACATATTTGCGATTAACGATCCAAGAACAAATTTTAAAGGAACCGTTGCTGAAAGAAAGAAACAAGCTTTTATCGAACTTATTAAGATTGGATTCAAAGACTTTATCTTTTATGATGATGATTTGGAAAATATCCGATTAGCTAATTCATTAGCAAAAGAAATCCAAGGAGTTAAAATCAAGACTAAACACGTAGATCCCGAATGGACATCCAAGAAAAAATAAAAAGAACTGAATCTAAAATTGATACATTCACTGAGATTCTTTTAAATATCTCGACTCTATCAAATGCAACTACTAAAAAAGTTGCATGTATGGCATTACATAAGCGATTTACTAAGATTGCTTCTTTCGGTTATAATGGATCCTATATGGGAGCTCCAATCAATCCTATCACAGGAACTGAAGAAGAATCTTTAGAACCTGGACAATCAGGGTTTATTCACGCTGAAGTGAATATGATTGCCAAGTTTAGAGAAAATCACCCTGAAGATTATATCATTCTTCTTACACTATCTCCTTGTAAAATGTGTACAAAAATCCTCGTTAATTCCGGATTCAAATATGTCTATTGGGTAGAAGATTATAGAGAACAAGAACATCTTTCTATTTTTGACGAATGTGGAATTAGCTATGGTAATTTAGAAAAACTCAAATCTGACTATTTTAAAGTAATTGATAAAGCATGAATAAGATCCCTGTAATTGGAACCGCAGTTGTAAATGGTTCACATTGGGTACATCGTCTAATTTCTAGTGTAGATTATCCTGTAGAAAATTTCGTTATATTTGATAACAATGGCAAAGGTGAGCTAATCGAAGAGCTAGATAATATAGCCAAAATGAATCACCCGATGATTGATAAAATTACAGTATGTCATATGCCTTCAAACATAGGGGTTTCTGGAGCTTGGAATCTTATCATCAAATCATATATGAAATCTCCTTATTGGATCATATCAAATCATGATGTAGCATTTACTCCCGGATTCTTAAAGGAAATGTATGAAGCTGCTAAAGATCCTACGGTGGGTATGGTTCATGGAAAAGCTGGAGATTTTGGTTTGGGAGGATATGACTTATTTTTAATTAAGGATTGGGTCGTTCAAGAGTATGGTTTATTTGATGAAAACTTTTACCCCGCATATTGTGAAGATGCTGATTATGTAATGAGATTTGTACATCGCCCGATAAAAGCTATTCATGGTTTAAGAACTCCTTATTTGCATGGATATGGGACCGACTATTACGAAACTGGTAGTCAAACTGCTAAATCCGATCCAGAATTACGCAAAAAATTAACCGAGATAAATACTAAGAACTTCGAATACATGAGTGAAAAATGGGGTCCAAATTGGAGAACCTGTTGGCCATACATATTCCCTTTTGATAAAGGTGATTCGGAAATTGGTAGAACGACATATAACCTTAAATATGTTAGAGAAAAACATCTTGGATTCTAATGGGAAATTACACCCTAACAATCATTAAACCGGATGCATATCATGTATCTGATCAAATAACAAAAAGAATTGCGTTTGAAGGATTTCGAGTAATTTCGATGAAAGCTATAATGCTTACTTCTAAGCAGGCTTCAGAATTTTATTCGGTTCATAAAGGAAAAGATTTTTATGAAGATCTTATTAAATTTATGACTTCTGGACCTATTATAGTTTATGGATTAGAAAAAGAAAATGCAGTAGATTCTTTCAGAAATCTAATCGGATCAACCGATCCAAAAGAGGCAAATCCAGGGACCATTCGTAGTATGTATGGAAAAGCAGTTTCATCAAATGCTATACATGGATCCGATTCGGATGAAAATGCCAAAAAAGAAATTCTATTTTTCTTTCCTGAGATAGAGCAAAAAATCAAATAATTTTAATGAAAAAGTTTTTACTATTTTTACTACTGACCTTGTTGACGGTAACCGGGTTTTCACAATCAACAACAAAAGTTGATACAATTATCCGTAATGGGGTTTATGAATCTCATTTTAATTTAGCTATCAAAGAGCCTCTTTTCGTAACTTATCGACTTTATAAAGGAGGTGGAGATTGTAGTAGAACTGCATTCCGTTTTAAAAACGACACAAAAATTCCAATGGCAACGGTAAAAGATTATGCGGCTAGCGGATATGATCAAGGACATTTAGTTAGTGCCGAAGATTATGCTTATGATTGTGTTGCGGATGAAAAGACTTTTAGATTCTATAATTGCTTACCACAAACCCCTAATCTTAATAGAGGTGTTTGGAAGAAATGGGAGACTGAGATTCGCAAAGAATCTCAAATTAATGAGCTATACATAATTGCAGGAGGACACTTCACAACCAAGATAACTATCGGCAACGGAGTTTGGGTTCCTACTCATTGTTTCAAAGTTGTTCAAGACGTTAAAACGAAGAAAATTAAACATGTTTTATACTTCACAAATAACAACGAGGCCACTTGTACGATTATGACTCTCGAACAACTAGAAAAAACTCTAGGCTACAAACTTCCTATTTTAAAGTAAAATTAACTTTACTATTCTATCGAAGCCAGCCTAGTAGGCTGGTTTTCGCTTTTGATATATAAATAAATTCAGCATGATATGGACGGCTTATTGCTAACAATAAATAGAGATTTTTTAAGTAATTTAGAAAGAAGAGGTTTAAAGGTATTAAATCTAAGAGTGAGATACCTAATAAGAGATGCAGGTTATAAAGGTAATCGATATAAGCCATTCTCTTCTCTTGTTGCATATAACGATTTTCACTCTTCAATTATGAATTCTGCCAATCCTTTATGTTCGGCAGGAGAATTCCCAGTTATCGATAATATTGAAATTTCTAATACAAATCTATACTTTAAAAATGAATATAGATGGTATAATATCACACAAACGAGAACCCTAGTTGAATCTATAGCATATGATTCATTTAGAAAGGAATTCCAAGAAAGTGAAGTAATCCGATATAAACAATTGATGAATGATATATTCGATCAATATGTAAAAGATATAAATTCAGCAATAGAAACAAGACTTAATTCTTTTGTTGATCCTTGCTACGTTGATGCCGGTTACGTATCTCCCAATAGCTACTAATGAATAAAATTACAAAGTAAATAAATGCCTTTAACTGCTAACTATCCAAATTCCTTAGATTTTAGGGATGATATGTCTAGACCATTAACTTGGACTGAGATGGATAATATGTTCAGAAAACCTAATTTCTGGGAACCTGATACAGATTATAAACAAGGAATGGTTTGTTTATGGGACGATTCAATTGCACCTGTAAGTAACGGAACCGAAGGAACCTTATCTTTTTGGTTATGTGTTTCCGATAATATATCCGCTACAGCATGGGCTCCTGGAACCACTTTCGATTATTGGCTTCGTATAGGTGGTCTTTCTATACCCGGACCTACGGGAGCTTCGGGTGGACCTGCCGGTCCTACGGGAATTCAAGGACCCACTGGTCCTCAAGGTCCTACTGGTCCTCAAGGAATTCAAGGTATTCAAGGTATTCAAGGCAGACAAGGGATTCAAGGACTTACCGGAATTCAAGGTTCTACAGGATCTCAAGGAACAATAGGAACCGTTGGTTCTCCTGGTTCACAAGGAACTATAGGTTCTCAAGGACCTACTGGAATTCAAGGATCTACTGGTCCTCAAGGAATTCAAGGAAGACAAGGAACTATCGGTTCACAAGGTATTCAAGGACTTACGGGAATTCAAGGATTCACCGGCCCTCAAGGAATTCAAGGGGTTCAAGGTCCAACTGGAATTCAAGGTTCTACCGGTCCTCAAGGAATTCAAGGAATTCAAGGTCCTTTAGGTTCCGTTTCTGATTTAGAATTAGATGCTATAAATTATTACACTAACGCTACATCACCTACCATTGCTTCAGGTAATGGATTGAATGTTTATTTCGATCTACAAAGAACTGGAGTAACTTCTACTCTATTTACTGTTGATAACACAAATACAGGAAATCAAGGAACTAGAATTTCTTTCTTACAGACTGGTAAATATTTCATAACTTATCGATTAGGAGTTTCTATTACTGGAACCACTACAAGATCTCAATTAACTTCTGATCTAGTTTGGTCAGATGGAACTAGTTCGGATCAACAAATAACCGGTTTTAGATCGGCAATGGTTCTTGATACAAATGGTTTAAGTCCTTCTAATACAACTTTAACAGATACAATATCTTCGAGTGGAGTTTTAAATATAACATCTACATCTCCTAACTGGTTAGCTCGACAAATCTATGTTAGAGTTAATCCTCCAAGTGGTGGAGGGACTGTAACTCTTATTCAAGATGCTTGTTCTATTTCTATCGTGAGATTAGTTGGTGGAGCTGGTCCAACCGGAACTCAAGGTGTTCAAGGAGCTACAGGTCTTCAAGGATTCCAAGGAATTCAAGGTGTTGGAAATATCGGTGAAACTGGACCTCAAGGAGCAACAGGAATTCAAGGTCCTACTGGAATTCAAGGTTATCAAGGTCTTCAAGGTGTTGGTAATATTGGTGAGACTGGACCTCAAGGAGCAACAGGAATTCAAGGTCCTACTGGACCTCAAGGACTTCAAGGAAGTCAAGGAACTATTGGTTCTCAAGGAATTCAAGGTCTAACCGGTATTCAAGGAACTCAAGGAACTTTAGGTTATCAAGGTTCTCAAGGAACTATAGGATCTCAAGGAATTCAGGGAAATTTAGGGACTCAAGGAACTTTAGGTTCTCAAGGTACCGTAGGAGCTGGAGTTCAAGGTTTACAGGGAACTCAAGGTGCTCAAGGAACTGAAGGATCTCAAGGGATTCAAGGGAGACAAGGTGTACAAGGAACTATTGGCTCTCAAGGAATTCAAGGAATTCAAGGAACGATAGGTTCACAAGGAATTCAAGGAGCACAAGGAACTATAGGATCTCAAGGAACTATTGGAAGTCAAGGAACTATTGGAAGTCAAGGAATTCAAGGAATTACTGGATCACAAGGGACAATCGGTTCTCAGGGTACAATTGGTTCACAAGGTACAATCGGTTCACAAGGTATCCAAGGCGTACAAGGTACAATTGGTAGTCAAGGAACTATTGGTAGTCAAGGAACCATCGGTTCTCAAGGAACTATTGGAAGCCAAGGGACTATTGGAAGTCAAGGAACTGTAGGAACTGGAGTTCAAGGTTTACAAGGTGTTCAAGGAACCATCGGTTCACAAGGAACTGTCGGTTCACAGGGAACGATAGGAAGTCAAGGAATTCAAGGAATTACTGGATCTCAAGGGGTTCAAGGAGTTCAAGGAACAATAGGTTCACAAGGAACAGTAGGTTCTCAAGGAACGATTGGAACCCAAGGAATCCAAGGGGTACAGGGAACAATTGGTGCTCAAGGAATTCAAGGAGTTCAAGGAACAATTGGAAGCCAAGGAATTCAAGGTGTACAGGGAACAATTGGTTTACAGGGAATTCAAGGAGTTCAAGGGACTATCGGAAGTCAAGGGACTATCGGAAGTCAAGGGATCCAGGGAGTACAAGGAACTATTGGTTCTCAAGGAATTCAAGGAATTACCGGATCTCAAGGAACTATTGGTTCTCAAGGAATTCAAGGGGTACAAGGAACTATTGGTTCTCAAGGAACAATTGGTACACAAGGGACTATCGGATCTCAAGGTACAATTGGTAGTCAAGGTACTTTTGGTTCTCAGGGAACTATCGGTTCTCAAGGTACTGTTGGTACTGGAGTTCAAGGATTACAAGGTACTCAAGGATCTATAGGTTCTCAAGGAATTCAAGGAGTTCAAGGGACTATCGGATCTCAAGGAACGATAGGAAGTCAAGGAATTCAAGGTGTACAGGGAACAATTGGTTCACAAGGTATTCAAGGAGCTCAGGGAACTATCGGTTCACAGGGAACTATAGGAAGCCAAGGAATTCAGGGAGTTCAAGGAACTATCGGTTCTCAAGGAACGATAGGAAGCCAAGGAATTCAGGGAGTTCAAGGAACGATAGGAAGCCAAGGAACTATCGGAACACAAGGTATTCAAGGTGTTCAAGGAACAATAGGTTCACAAGGAATCCAAGGCGTACAAGGAACTTTTGGAAGCCAAGGAACCCTCGGATCTCAAGGAACCGTAGGAGTTGGTGTGCAAGGTTTACAAGGTGCACAGGGAACCATTGGTACACAAGGGATCCAAGGATTTCAAGGAACCTCGATTCAAGGAACTATTGGTTCTCAGGGAATTCAAGGTGTACAAGGTACTATAGGAACATCTATTCAAGGGACAATCGGTGCTCAAGGTATACAAGGAATTCAAGGTTATCAGGGATATCAAGGTAATACAGGAAGTGGAACTCAAGGTCCTCAAGGTCCTGCTGGAGGTGGAGGTAGTGGTTCATCAGTTCCACTTTTCAATGCACAATCTAAAGTAAAAGCTAATATAAATGTAAATGGTGCTACATGGACACACGTAACCCAAAATCATTTACAATGGCCAAACCACCCAGGACCAAAAACGAATGTTAACGGTAATGAATACTACGCATTTAAAGTTGATTATACCATAGTTTATCAGACTCAAGATCTAGTGGAATGTGGAGCTTTATTATCTGATCATATTAGTCATAATGCATATCCGGTATCATATGCTGTAGACGGAACACATAACGGGGTATATGCTACTCCATCCGGAACTATTAATCAATCCATGATTATTTATGTTAACGAAGCTCTTTGTAATGCTGAAGCCGGTCTTAATTTATGGTTTTGTTTATCCGGTGGAGGCAATGGAATGGGTAACATCTATTCTTATAATTTAACCATAACACCTTATTTAGGTTCGTGTGATGTTCAAGGATCTCTCGATAGTACTACAACCGAGGTTTTTGATCCCGGTAGTTTGACTTCAGTAACTGGATTCTTTAGTACTTTTACCCCATCATAAATCAGATATCTGCATTTTTAAAGAGATAAATAATAAAAGCTAATATAGCAAAGAAAGATAATTAAATGCCACTAACCGCAAATTACCCTAATTCATTAGATTTTAGAAATGATATGACTCGTCCATTAACTTGGACTGAGATGGATAACATGTTCAGAAAACCCAACATGTGGGAAACTGATACTACTTATCAACAAGGAATGGTTTGTCTTTGGGACGACTCATTGCCTCCTGTAAATAATGGTGCCACTGGAACTCTATCTTTTTGGATGTGTAATACTGATCACGTATCAGCTACTGCATGGGCTCCGGGAACAACATATAGTTATTGGGATCGAATTGGTGGTTTAACTATACCAGGACCTACAGGTCCTTCAGGTGGTCCTATCGGTCCTCAAGGAACTCAAGGAGCTACCGGACCTCAAGGACTACAAGGTAGACAAGGTCCTACCGGTCCTCAAGGAATTCAAGGATATCAAGGACCTCAAGGAATTCAAGGATACCAAGGGTCTTTAGGGAATCAAGGAACCGTAGGAACTGTAGGTTCTCCTGGATCTCAAGGAACTATTGGAGCTCAAGGGGTAACCGGAATTCAAGGTTCTACCGGACCACAAGGAATTCAAGGTATTCAAGGTGAGCAAGGAATTCAAGGTCTTACTGGTATTCAAGGAGTTCAAGGTATTCAAGGTGAGCAAGGAGTTCAAGGAGTTCAAGGAGTTCAAGGAGTTCAAGGTCCAACTGGACCCCAAGGTATTCAAGGACTTCAAGGGGTAAGTTCTGCTCCGGCTGACGTTCCTATGGAAACTTTGGATTTTTATTATAATTCAAATCCTGCTTCACAATCTGTAGCGGCTTCTTCTAACACAAACCTCTACTTTGATCAACAAAGAACTGGAGTTACTTCCACATATTATACGGTTAATAATGCTGGTATTGGTGTAAACGGTAATGGTACTAGAATTAAAATAACAACTGAAGGTAAATATTTAGTTATCTTCAAAGTTGGTGCTTCTATACAAAGTGATGTTCTTTCTCGTAATGTTTTAGATGTTGATCTATATACATGGGATTCTGTTAACGGTGAGCTTAAAATTGACGGTTTTGAAGGACAATCTATTTTAGATGCCGAAGGAACTACAAACCCTGATTATACTTTAAGTGATACAATAACTGTTCAAGGTATTCTTAATGTAGATTCTGCTTTTATTGCCGCTAACAAATTTATTTTTGTTAAAGCAACTTCTGTTTCAGGATCTGATCCGGTTGTTATTCTACAAAAAGTTTCTTCTATATCAATTGTTAAATTAACAGGAGGTGTTGGTCCTACTGGAGCTCAAGGAGTTCAAGGTATTCAAGGAGCCACAGGACCTCAAGGTATTCAAGGAGCTTATGGAGCTACTGGTGGAGGTGGAGCTACTGGATATTATGGTCAATTTGCAAGAACTACTGGTTTAACTGTTTCTGCTGCAAATACTCCAACTCTTTGGACTTACGATACAACCGAAATAGCTAATGGAATATCTATTGGCGGAACCGATAATTCTCGAATTGTTTTTGCTAATCCTGGAGTTTATCGTATTGCTTATTCTGCACAAATCCACAAACAAACTTCTTTTACTGATGAAATCGTAATTTGGGCTGCTCAAGGAGGAACTACTATCCCTAGATCAGCATCTTATATGGAATTAATTGGAGCTTCGGCTGAAGCTTTACCGATGGTTGCATATATAGTTAAAACTGAAGTTCCTAATGATTATGTTCAATTTTATTTTCAATCACCGGACAACACGGCAGGATTGGTAAATAGAGGTGCTACTGGATCTATTCCTGTAGGTCCTGCAGTTATTATAGATGCAGAACAAATAACATTTAATGGTCCAACTGGATCTACCGGAGATACAGGTATACAAGGAGCAACTGGAATTCAAGGGGCAACCGGTCCTCAAGGAATACAAGGATATCAGGGAATTCAAGGTCTTCAAGGAGAACAAGGAATTCAAGGTCTTCAAGGAGAACAAGGAATTCAAGGAATCGTTGGATCTCAAGGTACGATTGGTGCTCAAGGAACTATCGGTTCTCAAGGAACTGTAGGAGAACAAGGTATACAAGGAATTACAGGATCTCAAGGAACCATCGGTTCTCAAGGAATTCAGGGGATCTCGGGATCTCAAGGAACTATCGGTTCTCAAGGAACTGTAGGAGAACAAGGAATTCAAGGAACCGTAGGTTCCCAGGGTATTACCGGTTCACAAGGAACTATAGGATCTCAGGGAACTATTGGTTCTCAGGGAACTATCGGATCTCAAGGAATTCAGGGGATATCGGGATCTCAAGGAACTGTTGGAAGTCAAGGAACCCAAGGTGAACAAGGTTTTCAAGGAATTCAAGGAATTACCGGTTCACAGGGAACTATCGGTTCACAGGGGACTATTGGAGAACAAGGAATTCAAGGAACAATCGGTTCGCAAGGAATTCAAGGATCTCAAGGAATTGTAGGTTCTCAAGGTACTGTAGGATCTCAGGGAACTATAGGATCCCAAGGTACAATTGGTAGTCAAGGAACTATCGGTGAGCAAGGAATTCAAGGAACTATAGGATCTCAAGGTACAATCGGATCTCAAGGAACCATTGGTGAGCAAGGAATTCAAGGAACTATAGGATCTCAAGGTACAATCGGATCTCAAGGAACCATTGGTGAGCAAGGAATTCAAGGAACTATAGGATCTCAAGGTACAATCGGATCCCAAGGAACTATCGGTTCTCAAGGAACCATAGGATCTCAAGGTACAATTGGTAGTCAAGGAACCGTTGGATCTCAAGGAACCATTGGTGAGCAAGGAATTCAAGGAACTACCGGCTCACAAGGTACAATTGGTAGTCAAGGTATACAAGGAATTCAAGGAACAATAGGAAGTCAAGGTACGATAGGTGCTCAGGGTACAATTGGTACTCAAGGTACAATTGGTACTCAAGGAACCATAGGAGAACAAGGGATTCAAGGGATTCAAGGTACTATAGGTGAGCAAGGAATTCAAGGGACTATAGGATCTCAAGGGACTATAGGATCTCAAGGAACCATTGGTGAGCAAGGAATTCAAGGAACTATAGGATCCCAAGGTACAATTGGTAGTCAAGGAACTATTGGTTCTCAAGGAACTATTGGTTCTCAAGGAACTATTGGAGAGCAAGGAATTCAAGGAACTATCGGTTCTCAAGGTACAATTGGTAGTCAAGGTATACAAGGAATTCAAGGTACAATTGGTAGTCAAGGTATACAAGGAATTCAAGGAACGATTGGAAGTCAAGGTACTCAAGGAATTCAAGGTATCCAAGGTGTTCAAGGAACCATTGGTTCCCAAGGTACGATTGGATCACAAGGAACTATAGGCTCTCAAGGTACAATTGGTTCTCAAGGAACTATAGGAGCTCAAGGAATTCAAGGAATTACAGGTTCTCAGGGTACAATCGGTTCACAAGGTACAATCGGTTCACAAGGAATTCAAGGAGTTCAAGGAACTATCGGTTCTCAAGGGATCCAAGGAGTACAAGGTACAATTGGTTCTCAGGGTACAATCGGTTCACAAGGAACAATCGGTTCTCAAGGGATCCAAGGAGTACAAGGTACAATTGGTTCTCAGGGTACAATCGGTTCACAAGGAACAATCGGTTCTCAAGGTATCCAAGGAAATCAGGGTACAATCGGTTCTCAAGGTATCCAAGGAAATCAGGGTACTCAAGGTATTCAAGGTACTCAAGGTCCTCAAGGATCTCAAGGTATACAAGGTCAACTTGGTGTTTCTGGTGTCGATGGAGCTCAAGGAACAATAGGAGCTCAAGGAATTCAAGGAACGATTGGTTCTCAAGGAATTATCGGAATTCAAGGGATTCAGGGAATTCAAGGAATTACAGGATCTCAGGGAACAATAGGAGCTCAAGGAACAATTGGAGCTCAAGGAACTATAGGTAGTCAAGGAATTCAAGGAATAACAGGTTCTCAAGGAACGATTGGATCTCAAGGAACGATAGGTGCTCAAGGAATTCAAGGAATAACAGGTTCTCAAGGAACGATTGGATCTCAAGGAACGATAGGTGCTCAAGGAATTCAAGGTATACAAGGAACTATTGGTTCACAAGGAATTCAAGGAATAACAGGTTCTCAAGGAACAATAGGTTCTCAAGGAACAATAGGAAGTCAAGGAACTATAGGTGCTCAAGGAATTCAAGGTATACAAGGAACTATTGGTTCTCAAGGAATTCAAGGAATAACAGGTTCTCAAGGAACCATCGGTGCTCAAGGAGTTCAAGGAATTACGGGATCTCAAGGAACAATTGGATCTCAGGGTACAATTGGTAGTCAAGGAACTGTTGGTTCTCAAGGAACGATAGGTGCTCAAGGCATTCAAGGAATAATAGGATCTCAAGGAACTGTAGGTTCCCAAGGAATTCAAGGGGTTCAGGGAACAATTGGAAGTCAAGGTATTCAAGGAATAACAGGATCTCAAGGAACAATTGGTTCTCAAGGAACGATTGGATCTCAGGGAACTATCGGAAGTCAAGGAATTCAAGGAATTACAGGATCTCAAGGAACGATTGGTACTCAAGGAATTCAAGGAATTACCGGTTCTCAAGGAACGATAGGTTCTCAAGGAACTATAGGAAGTCAAGGTATTCAAGGTGTACAAGGAACAATTGGAGCTCAAGGAATTCAAGGGGTTCAGGGAACAATTGGTTCACAAGGAACTATTGGAGCTCAAGGAATTCAAGGAATTACGGGATCTCAAGGTATCCAAGGTGTACAAGGAACTATCGGTTCACAAGGAACTATCGGTTCTCAAGGAACTATCGGTAGTCAAGGTACTATTGGTGCTCAAGGTATTACAGGTTCTCAAGGAACCATAGGAAGCCAAGGTACCCAAGGGGTTCAGGGAACAATTGGTTCACAAGGAATTCAAGGAATTACGGGATCTCAAGGTATCCAAGGTGTACAAGGAACTATCGGTTCTCAGGGAACTATTGGTACTCAAGGAATTCAAGGTATTACAGGTTCTCAAGGTATTACAGGTTCTCAAGGAACAATTGGTTCTCAAGGAACTCAAGGTATCCAAGGTGTACAAGGAACTATCGGTTCACAAGGAACTATCGGTTCACAAGGAACTATCGGTAGTCAAGGTACTATTGGTGCTCAAGGTATCCAAGGTGTTCAGGGAATAATCGGTTCCCAAGGTATCCAAGGTGTTCAAGGAACAATCGGTTCCCAAGGTATCCAAGGTGCTCAAGGTGTACAAGGTGTACAAGGAACTATTGGTTCACAAGGAACAATAGGAAGCCAAGGTATTCAAGGTGTTCAAGGAACAATAGGAAGCCAAGGTATTCAAGGTGTACAAGGAACTATTGGTACTCAAGGTATTCAAGGTGTACAAGGAACTATCGGTGCTCAAGGTATTACAGGTTCTCAAGGAACTATAGGTGCTCAAGGAATTCAAGGAGTTCAAGGAACAATTGGTGCTCAAGGAATTCAAGGAGTACAAGGAACAATCGGAAGTCAAGGTATTCAAGGGGTTCAAGGTACAATAGGTTCACAAGGAACAATAGGAAGTCAAGGAACGATTGGTTCTCAGGGAACTATCGGTTCACAAGGTACTATCGGTAGTCAAGGAACTATCGGTTCACAAGGTATTCAGGGAGTTCAAGGAACCATCGGTTCTCAGGGAACTATAGGAAGCCAAGGTATTCAAGGAGTTCAAGGAACAATAGGTGCTCAAGGAATACAAGGAGTCCAGGGAACTATTGGTTCCCAAGGTATTCAGGGTGTACAAGGAACAATAGGTTCACAAGGAATTCAGGGAGTTCAAGGAACTATTGGTTCCCAGGGTACGATTGGAGCTCAAGGTATCCAAGGAGTTCAAGGAACAATCGGTTCACAAGGTACAATTGGTAGTCAAGGAACTATAGGAAGCCAAGGAATTCAAGGAATTCAAGGAACAATCGGAAGCCAAGGTATTCAAGGTGTACAAGGAACTATTGGTTCACAAGGAACTGTAGGATCCCAAGGTATTACCGGTTCACAAGGAACTGTAGGATCCCAAGGAACAATTGGTGCTCAAGGTATCCAAGGAGTTCAAGGAACTATTGGTACTCAAGGTATCCAAGGTGTACAAGGAACTATCGGAGCACAAGGTATTCAAGGAACTATCGGTTCTCAAGGTATTCAGGGAGTTCAAGGAACAATTGGTGCTCAAGGTATCCAAGGGGTACAAGGAACGATTGGTTCTCAAGGAACTATCGGTTCACAAGGTACTATTGGTTCTCAAGGAACTATCGGTTCACAAGGTATCCAAGGAGTTCAAGGTACGATTGGTACTCAAGGTATCCAAGGTGTACAAGGAACTATTGGTTCACAAGGAATTCAAGGAGTACAAGGAACAATTGGTTCTCAAGGTACGATTGGAGCTCAAGGTATTCAAGGAACCATCGGAAGTCAAGGAACAATAGGAAGCCAAGGTATCCAAGGTGTACAAGGAACAATTGGTGCTCAAGGTATTACAGGTTCTCAAGGAACTATTGGAAGTCAAGGAACTATCGGTTCTCAAGGAACAATTGGTGCTCAAGGTATCCAAGGTGTACAAGGAACAATTGGTGCTCAAGGTATTACAGGTTCTCAAGGAACAATAGGAAGTCAAGGAACTATCGGTTCTCAAGGAACAATTGGTGCTCAAGGTATCCAAGGAGTACAAGGAACTATTGGTTCTCAAGGAACTATTGGATCTCAAGGAACAATAGGAAGTCAAGGTACGATAGGTTCTCAAGGAACAATAGGAAGTCAAGGTACGATAGGTTCTCAAGGTATCCAAGGTGTACAAGGAACAATAGGAGCTCAAGGTATTCAGGGAGTTCAAGGAACAATTGGTACACAAGGTATTCAAGGAGTCCAAGGAACAATTGGTGCTCAAGGAACAATTGGTGCTCAAGGAATTCAAGGAGTTCAGGGAACAATAGGCTCTCAAGGTATCCAAGGTGTTCAAGGAACAATTGGTACTCAAGGAACAATTGGTACACAAGGTATCCAAGGAGTTCAGGGAACAATCGGAAGTCAAGGAATTCAAGGAGTCCAAGGAACAATTGGTGCTCAAGGAACAATAGGTTCTCAAGGAACAATAGGGGCTCAAGGTATTCAAGGAGTTCAAGGAACTATCGGTTCTCAAGGTATTCAAGGAAGACAAGGAGTACAAGGAATAATTGGTTCTCAAGGGATTCAAGGTACTATTGGAAGTCAAGGAACAATTGGTTCCCAAGGTACGATTGGAGCTCAAGGAATTCAAGGAGTTCAAGGTACGATTGGTACTCAAGGTATTCAAGGACAACAAGGTGTACAAGGTACAATAGGAAGCCAAGGTATTCAAGGGGTTCAAGGAACTATCGGATCTCAAGGGATTCAAGGAGTTCAAGGAACTATCGGTAGTCAAGGAATCCAAGGACAACAAGGAGTACAAGGAACTATTGGTTCTCAAGGAACAATTGGTACACAAGGTATTCAAGGAGTTCAAGGAACTATCGGTAGTCAAGGAATCCAAGGACAACAAGGAGTACAAGGAACTATCGGTTCACAAGGAACGATCGGTTCACAAGGAATTCAAGGAGTTCAAGGAACTATCGGTTCACAAGGAATTCAAGGAGTTCAAGGAACTATTGGTACTCAAGGAACAATTGGTACACAAGGTATCCAAGGAGTTCAGGGAACAATAGGATCTCAAGGTATCCAAGGTGTACAAGGAACAATTGGAAGTCAAGGAACAATTGGTTCTCAAGGTACGATTGGAGCTCAAGGTATCCAGGGAGTACAAGGAACAATTGGTACACAAGGTATCCAAGGAGTTCAGGGAACAATAGGATCTCAAGGAACGATAGGAGCTCAAGGAATTCAAGGAGTTCAAGGAACAATTGGTTCTCAAGGTATTCAAGGTGTACAAGGAACAATAGGTTCTCAAGGAATTCAAGGAAGACAAGGAGTTCAAGGTACGATTGGTACTCAAGGTATTCAAGGAGTACAAGGAACAATAGGTTCTCAAGGAATTCAAGGAGTCCAAGGAACTATTGGAGCTCAAGGTATCCAAGGTGTACAAGGAACGATCGGTTCACAAGGTATCCAGGGAGTTCAAGGTACAATTGGTTCTCAGGGAACAATAGGTTCTCAAGGAATTCAGGGAGTCCAAGGAACTATTGGAGCTCAAGGTATCCAAGGTGTACAAGGAACGATCGGTTCACAAGGAATTCAAGGAGTTCAGGGAACGATAGGAGCTCAAGGAATTCAAGGAGTTCAAGGTTCGATTGGAGCTCAAGGAATTCAAGGAAGACAAGGAGTTCAAGGTACGATTGGTACTCAAGGAATTCAAGGAGTCCAAGGAACTATCGGAAGTCAAGGTACTATAGGAGCTCAAGGTATTCAGGGAGTTCAAGGAACAATTGGTACTCAAGGAATTCAAGGAGTCCAGGGAACTATCGGAGCTCAAGGTACTATAGGAGCTCAAGGTATTCAGGGAGTTCAAGGAACAATTGGTGCTCAAGGAATTCAAGGTGTACAAGGAACTATTGGTTCTCAAGGAACTATCGGTTCACAAGGTATCCAAGGAGTTCAAGGAACTATTGGTACTCAAGGTATTACAGGTTCTCAAGGAACAATTGGTTCACAAGGAACAATCGGAAGTCAAGGAACAATCGGAAGTCAAGGAACAATTGGAAGCCAAGGTACAATTGGTACTCAAGGTATTCAAGGAGTACAAGGAACAATAGGTTCTCAAGGAATTCAAGGAGTCCAAGGAACTATTGGTACTCAAGGTATTACAGGTT
>Ga0208784_1000305_pt1 | contig 24774 bp, 20 predicted proteins | sample DEB19_08_DNA_FD_184531 | JGI IMG/M metagenome (GOLD analysis project Ga0208784, IMG submission 184531) | Aqueous microbial communities from the Delaware River and Bay under freshwater to marine salinity gradient to study organic matter... | ecosystem: Environmental > Aquatic > Marine > Coastal ... | reverse complement strand
GGGAGATGCAGAGGGAGTTGTTCGAGCGGTGTCGCGACCCTGTTTATCGCGTGACTGTCCGAATGGTTGGTCGCCAAGACGCGTCCGATATCACTCAACAGGTTTTCTTACGGATTTTCCAGAACCTCGATGGATTCGCTGGCCGGTCGGGCTTTATGACGTGGTTGTATCGGGTGACGATGAACGAGTGTTTGCAGTGGATTCGTCGGGCACGGCGCCGGCCGGTGCAGGCGCTGGCGTTCGACCCGTCGGACCACCGCCAAAGCCCTGCGATTGCCCTGCATGACAAGGAGTTGTTGGAATCAGCCCTCGCTCGGATTGATCCGGATTTGCGGTGTGTGTTTCTCTTGCGAGAAGTCGAGGATTTGTCGTACGCACGTATTGCGGAGGTGCTTCAGATTGCTTGCGGCACTGTGGCGTCGCGACTTAGTCGCGCGCGGCAGCAATTGCAGATCGAGCTTCGGCGCATGGGATGGGATGGCTGATCATGAACTGCGACACTATCCGACCGCTGCTCTCCGCGTTTCATGACGGCGAATTGCTGCCAGAACACCTCGATGACGTGCGCCGGCATGTTGACGCATGCGAGGCGTGCCGCGCCGAAACGAAACGCCTTGCCGCGATTTCGCACATGGCCGTCGCGCTTCGCGAATCGCCGCCCCCCGATCTCTGGGGCGCCATCGCATCCCAGCTCGATGGGGCACAGCCCCTAACTCTGCGGCCAGTCCGCGTTTGGCGGCTCGGCACGCGGCCAATACACATTCGCCGGTTGGTTTGGGGAACCGCGTTGGCGGCTTCGGTAACCGTGTTCGTTGTGGTGTTCTGGCAGTGGTCGCCCCACGTCGACAGTCACCATCAGCAGATGGATGCCAACCTCGCTCGGTTTGTAGACACCTTTCGTCGCGATCCGGTCGAGGCCCAACAGACGCTCCAGAATCAGTACGCGAGTCGCCTGGTCGAACCGCACTCCTTGGTTTCCCTAGTCAACTACCGCTCCGTTGCGCCAGAGGAGCTGCCCGGGGGCCTCCGACGTGCGTCGACGCGTGTGTTCGACATGCCCTGTTGCAAGTGTGTGCAAACGCTTTACACGTCTGAAGGCCAATCTCGCCTGGCGTTATTCGAACACGTCAACGAAGAGTCTGCCTGGTTCGCAACGAATCCTTCGATCAACGCCGTCTGCTGTGGCCACACCATCAGGCTCGTCCAGTGCGGGGATGGCCTGTGTGCTGCCTGGAAAGGTGACGGTCGCTTCATCACGATCGTGGGCGCGGAAACGCTGGAGACGCTCAGCGACGTGATTGCCGTGATCGAGGAGACCGATCAGCCCTCGGGTTGATTCTTGCTCCAGGTGCAAACCCGACCATCAACCATTGATTCCAGTCGTTCCACTCAGCCGGTCCCCGGCAACACGCACTGGCCATCATTGGCTCTCCTGTTATGCGGCGTTTTCAGCACACGAAATGTGAGGGGAGAGCCTCTTTCATCAAAGACCAATTTCTCGCAAAGTGCAGGTAAAGTAGAAGTGTGAGATTGAGGGGGGGCTGCCGGTTCGATGGCGAATCGGCAGCCCTGTCCTCGAATCGCTTGCGCTTGCCCCTGCCGGGCCGATCCGATTGAGACGTTACGCCCACCCGTGACGTGCCGAATAGACGGTTTCTGAGTTCAAGGCATAACGCAGTCAGGGCCATGCACGATGGTTCCGGACAGGAAACACGTCATGACCATGTCTCGGCAGACGACGTTTGTAGTCGATCAGCTCGATTGCCCGGCCGAAGAGGCCGTGCTGCGGCGGCAGGTCGAGGGCCTGGCCGGTGTAGCGAGCATCGCCTTCAACTACTTGAGCCGCGAGATGCGTGTCACGGCGACCGAGGCCGTGGAGGATCGAGTCCTCGCAGCAATCCAGTCCGCTGGCATGACCGGTCGCGTCAAGCAGAAAACCCAGTTCTCTGCGGACGACGAGGCGCGCCCCGCCTCGGCGACTCGGGCATCCATTCTGCTCGCCATCGCCGGGGCGCTTGCAATGGGCGCCGAGGTTGCCGCCTGGGGTGGACTGGAGCGATCCTGGCCCGTGCTCCTCCTCAGCCTCGCAGCCATTGGGCTGGGTGGGCTCAGGACGATGCAGAAGGGGCTGCTCGCCCTGCGGACGTTTACGCTCAACATCAATTTCCTGATGAGCGTGGCGGTGATCGGCGCCTTTGCCATCGGTGAGTATCCCGAAGCCGCCGTGGTCATCGTGCTGTTCGAGTTGGCGGAACTGCTTGAAAGCCGGGCGATGAACCGCGCACGCAAGGCCGTCCAGAGCTTGATGGCGCAGACCCCACAGGTGGCCACCATACGCGACGCGACGGGAGCGTGGGTCGAACGTCCGATCGACCAACTTGCCGCCGGCATGGTGGTGCTGGTCCGCCCCGGTGAACGCATTCCCCTGGATGGCGTCGTCGAGTCCGGGGAGTCCGCGGTCAACCAGGCGCCCATCACGGGGGAAAGCGTTCCCATCGACAAGCGTCCCGGAGACCAGGTGTTTGCCGGCACCATCAACGAATCCGGCGCGCTGGAGTTCACGGCGAGAGGCGGCCGGGATGAAACAACGATCGCGCGGATCATACGCACGGTTCAGGAAGCGCAGAGTGAGCGAGCGCCGACGCAACGCTTCATCGACCGGTTCGCGCGATTCTACACGCCGGCCGTGTGCGGCTTGGCGTTCGCCATGTTGCTGGTTCCTTGGTTGGTGTTCTCGCAGCCGTACTATCCGTGGCTCTATCGGTCCCTGGTGCTGCTCGTGATCGCGTGTCCTTGTGCGCTCGTGATTTCCACGCCCGTGACAATCGTTACCGGCTTGGCTGCGGGAGCAAAGCGGGGCATTCTGATCAAAGGCGGCGTGTACTTGGAGCAGGCCCGATTGCTCAAGGTCGTGGCGCTTGACAAGACGGGCACGATTACCGTCGGCAAGCCCGTATTGACGGACGTGGCACCGATGGAAGGCCAGGCTCGCGACGACGTGCTGCGAATCGCCGGAAGCCTTGACTCGCTCTCTGACCACCCTGTAGCGAGGGCCATAGCGGCAGCATGGCCGACCGACCGCCAGCCCGTGGACGCTTTCAAATCACTCCCTGGTCGCGGTGTCGAGGGCAAGATCGGCGGAGAGTTGTACGTCGTCGGCAACCATCGTCTGGCCGAGGAGCGCACGGTGTGCGGGACGGAGGTCGAAGCAGCGTTGACGCGGTTTGAGGGGGAAGGCAAGACAGCGGTCGTCGTAGCCAACTCCGAACGGGCACTGGGAGTGCTGGCAGTGGCCGATCAGCCGCGTGAGTCGAGCATCGACGCCATCCGCAAACTGGAGCGCCTTGGACTCGAGACAATCATGCTCTCGGGAGACAACCAGACCACGGCCGACGCGGTGGGCCGCCAGGTGGGAGTCAAGGTGGCCCGCGGGAACCTGCTTCCGGACGACAAGCTAAAAGCCATCGATCAACTGCGTGTCCAGCATGGAGATGCATGCGTCGGAATGGTCGGCGACGGGATCAACGACGCTCCTGCGCTGGCAAAAGCCTCCATCGGATTCGCAATGGGAGCCGCCGGAACGGACACCGCTCTGGAGACCGCTGACGTCGCTCTCATGGGTGACGACCTGCGTGGGCTGCCGGAATTCATCGAGTTGAGTCGGCGAACGCACCAGATCTTGCAGCAGAACATCGCGTTCGCCCTGGGGATGAAGGCCCTCGTCTTCGTGGCCGCGCTCACGGGTCATGCAACCTTGTGGCTGGCCGTGCTCGCCGATGTCGGAGCCAGCCTGGCAGTAGTCGCCAACGGGTTGCGTGTGGCCAGCCGGCAAACCCTTGCTTCGAGCAATGGCGACCGGGGGCGAGAAGATCTTGCTGCCGCCCGGACCGGCAAGCTATCGTAGAACAACTGGCAAAAGGACGGTGTGCTGTGAACTTCACGCGTATGCGATCGATCGCGACTATGTTCGTGGTAATGCACCTCGTTCTCCGGGGAATCGCCGTGCCGCATGGTCACGGACTGGACGAAGCGTGCCCCCATCAGGCAGCGGGTGTCCACATTCACCTGAATTGGCTCAGTGGCGACCGTGGGCAGCAGTGCGAGCACTCTTCTCGGGGCGCCGCTGCCGACTGCGATGCATGCCGATCACCCGATCATGGCGGCGTGGTCTACCTCGACGATGGCCTTGCATTCGTCCCTGCTGAAGACAAGACAGCAAGTGAAGATGTCGTGCCCGATGGGCATCATGCATCGCCCATCAATGCGTTCGTCGCTCCCGATCTGACTGTGCCGTTCCCCGAGTCTGCTCGGCCGGCTGGCGATGTCGCAGGCACCCTGCACAGGTTCTTGCCGCACGTCCTTCGCATTTGAAGCGAAGCCCCCCCGTGCGCCATCGGACGGCTTCTCCGTCCGTGGCCAGTCGTGCCTCGTGAATGGGCCTTCGTGCGCCTTCACGCCTTCTTCCCACCCTCCTGTCATCCATCGAAAAGGTTTTACCCATGTGGACTTCTTGCGCATTGAATGCCTTGCGTACTGGCCAATCGTATGCAGTTTTTTGCCTCGCCATTGCGATCGTCGTTTCCGCGGCCAGTTCCGCCGACGCTGGTCGCTCGCGTGGGCGGCGCGGCCCGAGTCCGCAGCAAATCCAGAAAATGAAGGAGGAAATGGCCTATCGCCAACGCGAGATCCAGCGGGTGCAAACCGAAGTTGCAGCCAAGGAACGAGAGTTGTTCCTGCAATTCGACGAAAACGGAGATGGCCGCCTTCTTGGGGCCGAACGGTCGAAGTACGACAAGAGGGTCTACGAGATTCAGTCCGGAAAGGCTCCCAACCCCCTGGCAGGCATCGCCCCTCTCGGCAGCGGCCCGCGAGACTCGAAATCTGGTGGCGCTAAAAAATGACGGTCCCGAATTCTATGACATTGCTCGGAAAAGCCGTGAGCGGACTGTGATGCAATCGCCTTGTGAAAATCCCCGTTTGATTTTCTGGCGTCGGCCGGTCGATACTAAAGAAATGCGATATTGCTTCGTCATGCGAACCGCCGTCACAACCCTGACGCTGCTTGCCACGCTTTTCCACTTCACCGTGGGCTGCTGCGGGGGCATGCATGCCGATTCGGGGCACGTCGATTCGCATGCCGATGCTGTGGCGATCTGTGAGCATGGATGCGATCATGGTGGCGACCATGCGGCCGAGGCCGCGGCGGAACCCGGAATGGCTGATCATCTCATGCCATCCCTTCATGACGGCGACGGTGGCTGCCCGGGCCATGACTGTCATGGATGTTCATGCTCGGCCACCCATGATGAACGCCCTCTCGATTCGCACGCGGTTGATTTTCTCACGGTTGCATGGGTAGGTCCCGCGATCGCGATGATTCAATCGGCGGTGAGCGTGGCATGGGAGGCGGCTGATCCGCCGGTCCGCGCTACCATTGCGCCCCCGCTCAGCGAGCGTCTGCTCGTTTGATCTTCGCGCGGCCCTTCTGGCCGTAGCGTTTTTTCAGGTCGCGTCCGTACGTGCCCGTTTGGCCGTGGCGCGTTCTGGATACCCCGCCCCTGTCCGTGCCCCCCATTTCAAATTCCCTGGAGTTTTCCATGCGACTGCTTTCGTCCTTATTCGTTCGATCACTTGGTTCTTCGGCGATCGCCTGTGGCCTCACGTTCACGACCGGCTGCGGCGAAGCCACGAAACCGGCCGCTGAAACCGCTCATCACGAGGGCGACGGTCATGCCGAACACGACGAGGCAGGCCATCCGGAAGAGGGGCCACACAACGGCCACCTCATCGAGCTTGGCAAGGAGGAATACCACGCCGAGCTCGTACACGATGACGCGACCCACACGATCACGCTCTACCTGCTCGACGGTTCTGCCAAGAAGATGGTGCCCGTAGCTGAAAAGGAACTGACGATCAATCTCGTCGCCGGCGGCAAACCAACGCAGTTCAAGATCCCAGCAACACCGCAGTCCGATGACCCGAGCGGTCAGTCTTCGCGATTCGAGCTCGTCGATGAGACGCTCTGCGAGGCGCTCGACGACCCGAAGAGCAAGGCCCGGCTGATGCTCACGATTGCCGGAAAACAGTTCTCCGGCGACATGGCTCACGAGGACCATGACCACTGATCGAGACGGTGTCGATGGTTCAACGCCGCCACGCTTCTATCACTGTCCCACGTTCACTCATGCGAAAGGAATCGCCCATGAAAACCTCGACTCGAAAACTCGCGTTCGCTTTGTTCTCTGCCCTTGCCTCTACCACACCGCTCGCAGCTCACGCCCAAGCGCCGGTCCAGGCAGCGGAACAAACCGCTCAGGGGAAGTTCAGCTACATCGTGTTTTACCGCAACGACGACGAGCTCACGCAAACGATGGCCCAGGTCGTCAAAGACGCTGCCGCCAAGCAGCCGGACGCGGTCACGTCGCGGTTCGTCCAAATCACGAATCCGGCCGATGCCGCGATCGTGGCCCAGTTCAACATGGGTCGTGCGCCGATGCCGCTTACTCTGGTTGCCGCGCCGAATGGAGCCGTGACTGGTGTATTTCGCAAGCATGTCACCGAGGAGCAGCTTGCGGGGGCGTTCGTCACCACGTCGATGTCGCACTGCATGAAGGCGATGCAGGATGGCAAGCTCGTGTTCCTCGCCCTCCAGACGACTCCCGACGTGACCGTGCCCCAGGGCGTGGCCGACTTTCTGGACGATCCGGAGTTCAAGGAACGGGTGATCGTCGTTCCGGTCCAAGCCGCCGACCCGGCCGAGGCCCAGTTGCTGGGAGAACTCAAAATCGGCGCCGGGCCGAATCAGCCTACCGTCGCCTTCTTCGCGCCTCCGGGCGTCGTGGTTGGAACGTTCGGTGCCGCATCGAACAAGGCCGAAATCACAGGCGCGCTCCATGCAGCCGGCAAGTGCTGCAATGATCCGAACTGCAAGCATAACCACGCGGCCAAGTCGGGAAAGCACGTTCGGTGATCGTCCGTAGCCATTCCGTCAACCCGATCCACCACCAAGGAACTGACTCATGAACATCAAAAAGATTGCCTGGAAAGAGCTGTGGGAACGCCCCACGGCGATGATCACGAGCCTGCTGGCCATCGCCCTCGGCGTGACGGCCCTCGTGGCCATTCGGCACATCACCGTCTTCTCCGAACAGGAAGTCAAACACCAACTGTCCGAGTTGGGCGCCAACATCCTGATCTTGCCGCCGGCGGCGTCGCTTCAAGACTATTACTCAGCCGACGTGAACGGCGGGACGCTCCTCGAAGAGCATGTCTCGACCGTGCTTCTGGCCAATCTCGCGGGTGTCGAAAAGCTCTCGCCCAAGCTCTGCACGTCCGTGAAAGTCGGAGGGAAGGACGTCATCCTCACCGGCGTGCTGCCGCAGTCGGAGATGAACACGCAGGCGTGGCAGTCGGTCGGCATGTTCGCCAAGAAGAACAAGCACGAGGGGTGTACGAAGGCATCGACGGGCGTTGTCGACACGAGCCCCGAGGCGCTCGCCAGCCTCCGGACGATCGAGGAGCTCGACCGATTCGCCGTGGTCGTCGGAGCGGACGTCGCGGCGAGCACCAAACTCCAGGCCGGCGCGTCGCTCGTGCTTTTCGGCACGCAGTTCAAAGTGCGAGCCGTGTTGCCGCCGACCGGCACCGTCGATGACGGGCGGGTCTTTGCCCACCTCCACACCGTGCAGGAGTTGACGAAGTCGGGTGAAGTCGTGAGCGCCATCGAGGTGATGGGTTGCTGCGAAGATGCCGCCGGCGGATTGGTGCCGCAGCTCAAAGCCCTTCTCCCCGATGCGAAGGTCGTCACGGTGTCGCAGGTCGTCGAGACGCAGGTGGGCGTCAATCGCTTGCTGGCCAAGTCGTCGATCTTCGTGCTCGGCGTGCTGGTCCTCGTCGGCGGTGCAACCGTCGCCTCGTCCACGTCGGCCAACGTCCGCGAACGCCGCCGCGAAATCGGCACGCTCATGGCACTCGGCGCCACGCCAAACCTGATCCTTCGCCTCTTCCTCTTGAAGGCCACATGGCTCGGCCTTGCTGGAGGCATCGGTGGCGCCCTGGCTGGCATCGTGCTCGCCGTGTTGCTCGGGCCTCACTGGGCGGGCGTCACCGTCTCGCCGTTGCCTTCGCTGGCCGCCATCGCGGTGACCGCGGCACTTGGCGTCACGCTCATCGCCGCCTACTGGCCCGCCCGCTCGGCCGCGCAGCTCGATCCCTGCACCTGCTTCCGTGAAATTTGAAGTCTGTTGAAGTGTCTTTGTCTTGCGAAACCCATTCCGGAGAATCGAAAGCGATGTTTGAGCTCCAAGAAGTCTGCAAATCCTATGTCCGGCGCGGCCATTCGGTCACGGCCCTCCGCGCCTCATCGCTGACGATTCCGCGTGGTGACTATGCCGCGATCGTGGGGCCGAGCGGAAGCGGCAAGTCGACGCTTCTGTCGGTGCTCGGGGGCATGCTTACTCCGGACGGTGGAAAAGTTCTCCTCGACAGCGTGTCAATCTACGATCTGCCGGTCGCGAAGCGGACATCCTTTCGTCGTGAGCGCATCGGGTTCGTCTTTCAGACGTTCAATCTCGTGCCGTATCTAACCGCGCTCGAGAACGTCCAGATTCCGCTCTTTCTGGCCGGGCTGCCGGATGATGAACAGCAGGTCCGAGCGGAAACGTTGCTCGAGCGTGTTGGCCTTGGCGAACGGCTGCATCACAAACCGAGCGAGCTCAGCACCGGCCAGCAGCAGCGAGTGGCCCTCGCCCGTACGCTTGCCAACGATCCGCCGGTCATCTTGGCAGATGAGCCGACGGGCAACCTCGACCCCGACAGCCGTCGCGTCGTGCTCGACTTTTTCGACCAGCTTCATGCCGAGGGGCAGACGATCCTCGTCGTCACCCACGACACCTTCGTGGCAGACCGGGCGAAGCGGATCTTCCACCTTGCCGACGGTGCAATTACCGAACAATCCGAGTCATCACAACTCCGCGTGGCCTGAGAATTCGTTCACGCCCCCTGGCCGCACCTGTGTTTGCCCTCCCGGTTCCTCGAGGATTTTCCCGTGTCATCCCCGCGTACCCTCACTAGCGTCCTTCGAGTCGTGCTTGCTGCCGTCGTGGTCGGTGCCATCCTGATCGTGGGATTGGTCACGCCCGTGCGCAACCAGGTCATTCGCCTGATGGGGGGCGTGCCCGCGGGCGCCGCAGCGGCGCCTTCGGAGAAGCATGAAGGCGGGGCCGGTGACGAGGGGCACGCAGGACACGATCACGGCCACGCGGGGCACGCGGAGGAAAACTCGATCGAACTTTCCGAGCAGGCCAGAAAAAGCATAGGGCTCCTGGAAGGTGCAGTCGCCGTATCGACGTTTCACCGCACGGTCACGATTCCCGGCATGGTCGTGGAGCGGCCCGGTCGGTCCCGGTATGCGGCGATCGCGTCCATGACCGGCTTCCTTACGAAAATCCTCGTGACCGTCGGGGAGACGGTCGTACCCGACCAGCCGTTGTTCGAAATTCGCCTCACGCACGAGGAGCTCGTGCAGTCGCAGGCAGACCTCCTCCGGACGGCGGCCGAGCTGGATGTCGTTCGCCGCGAGATCGCCCGGCTCGAAGGCATCGGCCCCGAAGGGCTCATCGCCACGAAGGTGATTCTCGAAAGAAAATACGAGCTCCAAAAGCTCGAGGCGGTCCGGCTTGCCCAGCATCAGGCACTTCTCCTTCACGGTCTCACGGAGGAGCAGGTCAACGCGATCGTGACCACCCGCACACTGCTGGGCTCGATCACGGTGCGTGCCCCGAGTACGGCGGCCATCAATGGCGGAAGCGGGACGCTCATCGTCGCGGAGCTCTCGGTGGAGCGAGGCCAGCATGTGACCGCAGGCGACACGCTGGCGACGCTCGTCGATCACGGCACACTCCTCATCGAAGGAGACGCCTTCGAGCAGGACATGGCGGCCCTCACGGAAGCGGCGGCCGAGGGCAAGCCGATCACCGCGGTCATTGAAGTATCCGCCAAACAAACCAAGCAGGTCGAGGGGCTTCGCATCGCGTACGTGGCCGACCGCGTCACGCCCGACTCGCGCACGCTGCGATTTTTCGTCACGCTCCCCAACGACCTCATCGGCGACCCGCGCACCGAGGGCGAAAGCAGCTTCGTGACCTGGCGATACAAACCGGGGCAGCGGATGCAACTTCAGGTGCCGGTGGAGGAATGGCCTGACCGGATCGTGTTGCCGGCCGATGCCGTCGCCCAGGACAGCGTGGAGAACTATGTCTTCCGTGCCAACGGCGACCACTTCGACCGCGCGACGGTGCATGTCGAGCATCGCGATCCCCAATGGGTCGTGATCGCCAATGACGGCACGCTGTTCCCTGGCGACCGAATCGCCATGTCGGCAGCGCAGCAGCTCCACCTGGCCCTCAAGAACAAGGCGGGGGGGGGCATCGATCCCCACGCCGGCCACAACCACTGACATCCCTGATCTGCGAGCCTGTGAAAAACGTCGCCAATGCTCAACGCCATCATCAAAAGTGCCCTGCGGTTTCGCCTGATCACGATCGTGCTCGCGCTGGTCGTGCTCGTGTATGGCGGCATCACGCTCCGGTCCTTGCCGATTGACGTGTTCCCTGACCTCAATCGCCCGCGGGTCACGATCATGACCGAGGCACCGGGGCTGGCCCCGGAAGAGGTCGAGACGCTCGTCACGTTTCCGCTCGAGAGCGTGCTCAACGGGGCGACCGGAGTGCAGGCGGTCCGCAGCTCGTCGGGTGTCGGTCTTTCCGTGATCTACGTCGAGTTCGAATGGGGCACGAACATCTACATCGACCGCCAGATCGTGGCGGAGAAGGTGGCCGTGGCCATCGACCGACTCCCCGAGGGAATTCGCCCGCAGCTCGCACCGATCTCGTCGATCATGGGACAGGTGATGCATGTCGGCATGTGGAGCGACGATGGTACGACTCCGCCCATGGAGGTTCGAACGCTCGCCGACTGGGTCGTGCGCCAGCGGCTCCTGACGATCCCCGGCGTGGCCCAAATCGTAACCATGGGGGGCGGCCGCAAGCAGTTCCAGGTCCTCGTCGATCCCGAGCAGTTGCTCAAGTTCGGGATCACGCTCGAAGAGGTCGAAGCGGCCGTCCAGGCAAGCAACTCCAATGCCACGGGCGGGTATCTGAACCAGGGTGGCAACGAGCTTCTCGTCCGCTCACTGGGCCGAATCCAGACGATCCACGACCTCGAGTCGGTCGTGGTGAAGGCGACCGGCGAGCGGCCGGTCGTCCTCGCCCAAGTCGCACGGGTGGCCGAGGCGCCGCAGGTGAAGCGGGGTGACGCCGCGGTCAACGGCAAGCCGGCCGTGATCCTCATCATCGCGAAGCAGCCGGGGGCCGACACGCGGAGGCTCACGGACGACGTGACCGCGGCGCTCGCCGACCTCCGCGGATCGCTTCCCCCGGATATCCGCATCAACCCCGAGATCTATCAACAAAAGACGTTCATCGACCTTTCGATTCACAACGTCATCGAGGCCCTCCGCGACGGCGGCATCCTGGTCGTGATCGTGCTGTTCCTGTTTCTGCTCAATTTCCGCACGACGTTCATCACGCTCACGGCCATTCCGCTGTCGATCGTGATCACGGGGCTTGTTTTCAAGGCGTGCGGGATGTCGATCAACACGATGACGCTTGGCGGCCTCGCCGTCGCCATCGGCGAGCTCGTGGATGACGCGATCGTCGACGTCGAGAACATCTTTCGTCGGCTTCGCGAAAACGCCCACGCGGCGGAGCCGAAATCGGCGTTGCGTGTCGTGTATGAGGCGAGCAGCGAGGTTCGCAACTCGATCGTGTTCAGCACCATCCTGGTCGTGCTCGTGTTCGTGCCGCTCTTCGCCCTGGAGGGGATCGAGGGCAAGCTCTTCACGCCGCTCGGCATCGCCTACATCGTTTCGATCCTCGCATCCCTCGTGGTCTCGCTGACCGTCACGCCGGTGCTTTCCTTCTGGCTGTTGCCGAAGGCGCGGTTCATGGAGCATGAGAAGGACGGTTTTCTCCTGCGCGTCTGCAAAAGCCTCGCGGGGGTGGCGATCCGGCTTTCCGTGCGGCATCCGGTGCCGATCCTGACGGGCGTGGCGGCGGCGGTCGTCCTGAGCATTGTTGTCGTGATGGGACTCGGGCGAGACTTCCTGCCGCCCTTCAATGAAGGCTGCGTGCAAGTCAACGCTCTCTTGCCGCCGGGCACGTCACTCGAGACGTCCAATCGCATCGCGGCCATGGTCGACGAAAAGATCGGGAAGATTCGCGGTGTCGAAAACTACAGCCGTCGAACGGGTCGTGCCGAACTCGATGAGCACGCGGAGGGCGTCAACGCATCCGAGATCATCGTGAGTTTCGATCCGAAGGCGGGCCGCAGCCGCGAAGAGGTGCTCGACGAGCTGCGGGAGGAGCTGACGCAGATCCCCGGTGTCGTGATTGCCGTCGAGCAGCCGCTGGCGCATCTCATCAGCCACATGCTGTCGGGCGTGAAGGCGCAGGTCGGCATCAAGCTCTACGGCGACGATCTCGTCGAATTGCGGCGGACGGCCGAGAAGATGAAGGCGGCCATCGCCACCGTGCCGGGCGTGAAGGATCTCATGGTCGAGCAGCAGACCGAGATTCCGCAGCTCCAGATCCGGCTTCGCCGCGAAAAGCTGATGCAGTATGGGCTCACCGCTGACGAGGTCAACGAGTTCATCGAGACGGCCATGAACGGGCGGACGGTATCGGAAGTCGTCGATGGCCAGCGGAAGTTCGATCTCGTCGTGCGGCTCGACGAGCCCTTTCGGGTGAACGTCGGCATTCTCGGACGGCTCTCGATCAATCTCCCGTCGGGCGGCCGCGTACCGCTGTCCACGATCGCGGAGATTCGCGAGGGGAGCGGCCCCAACACAATCAACCGTGAGAACGTCCGCCGACGAATCATCGTGCAGTGCAACACCGCCGGCCGCGACCTCGACGGCGTCGTCAGGGACATCCAAGAGCGGCTTGCCCCGATCCAGGCGGCCCTCCCGACGGGTTCGTTCATTGAATATGGCGGCGTATTTGAAAGCCAGAAGAATGCGACGCGGATGATCGGCATTTTGAGCCTCGTGTCGCTCGCGGGCATGTTCCTCGCCCTCTACACGCTCTTTCGTTCGACCAACCTCGCCCTCCAGGTGCTCTCGGCACTGCCGATGGCGGCGATCGGTTCGGTGGCGGCGCTCGTGATCACCGGCCAGTCACTCACGGTCGCGAGCATGGTGGGCTTTATTTCTCTCTCCGGCATCGCGTCCCGCAATGGCATTCTTCTGATCGCCCACTACCTCCATCTCGTGCAGCACGAAGGTGAACAGTTCACGCCGGAGATGGTGGAGCGGGCGGGCAAGGAACGGGTGGCGCCGATGCTGATGACGGCGCTCACCGCGGGTATTGCGCTTGTGCCGCTGGTCCTGGCCGCAGGCGAGCCTGGCAAGGAGATTCTCTATCCGGTCGCCACGGTGATTCTTGGCGGCCTCATCAGCTCGACGCTCCTCGACTTCTTCGTCCACCCGGCTCTGTTTTGGTGCTTCGGCCGTGGCCAGGCCGAGAAGGCGATGGCGGCTGGCAGTGACGAGTTGGCATCGGAAGTGTGATGTATGCGACTTGGTTGCAGGATTGACGAACAACGAATGAGTCACGACAGACAAGAGACACGAATGAAGATTTTACGACGTTTGGGCGTGGCTCTCATCGCCTGTGGGATGGCTGGTGCCGCGGGGGTCGCAAGGGCCTCGGCTGGCGACAGTGCTGCCGACGCGCATCCCGCCCAGGGGCCGCACCGTGGTTCGCTCATCGAATTTGGTGATGAGGACTTCCATGCTGAATTGGTGCATGACGACAGCACCGATACGATCACGATTTACGTTCTCGACAAGGAGGCCAGGAGGGCCGTGCCTGTCACGGCACGGACAGTGACGCTCGACATTCGCGCCGCTGGCAGGTCTCATCGGTATACGCTTGTCGCGAACGTGCGAGGCACTGAGGGTTTTGGGGCGGCATCAGTCTTTACGGCATCTGACAACTTGCTTTGCCAGTTGCTCGACGTCGATGGCGTGTCGGCCCGATTGACGATCGAAATCGACGGCAAATCATTTGTCGGCCAACTGGGCAAACACGCTCACCAAGAGGACATGGACTGAGTCGGAAGCACGACGGAATCCGCGTGGATTGGTGTGGCACGGTAGGGGGTGATTGCGCGAGGGGGCCGCGTCATGGATGACGAGGCCAACGTTTAGGGGAGGGATTCTGATGAATCGAGTTCAAACTCTGCTGCGCAGAGGAACAATCGCTGGCGTGACCCTCCTCGCGGGGGCCTTCGCAGGTACCGCGATGGCGCAGAAGCAACTTGCCGACGACCTCATCGTCCTGAATGCCGGTCAGCGGGCGATCGAACGTGAACGTTCCACGAGCGATCGCGACCCCGGCGGAGACTTCAATCGATTGAATCTGCCCACTGGCACCATGGCCCCGGGCGTCGCGCTGCTGCCCGAGGTGACGCCGTCGTTCACACGGAACCGCGATCCCCTGGCCGCCGCGGCGAATCCGATTGCGACGGCCATGGTACCGCCGCGTTCCGAGTCGATTCCTGCACCGATGCCCATGTCCCCAGCAGCGCTCCCGCCAGGCGGGCCGCTCGAACTTCCTGCGAGCGACGATCCTGGCCCACCAGACGGCATGACGCTCGAATCGGTGATCCTCCTGACGATCGAACGAAATCAGTCGCTTCGGACGCGGTTCCAGGAAATCCGAAAAGCGGATGCCGATGTCCTCACCGCCGGGCTGCGAGGCAATCCATACGTCTTCGGCAGCGTCGACAGCGTGCCCTACGGTAGCTACTCGCCGGAACGGCCAGGAGAGCCCGGATATGGGCTCACGGTCATTCAGCCTTTTGACGTGAACAACAAGCGGGGCCACCGCATGATTGCGGCCCAGCGGGCCAAGAGTGTCACCGAGGCCCAGTATCAAGATGCGGTGCGGCTCGAGATCGAAACGGCATCCACGCTGTACACGGATGTTCTCGCGGCCCGCGAAACCCTCCGCTACGTCGAGGCGAGTATCACGGGGCTGCGCGAGGTTCGGCGCACGGTCGCCGGTCTTGTGTCGGGACAGGAACTTGGCAGTCTCGAAGTCGAACGGCTTGATCTTCAGATCGAGGCCGCTGAGATCGCCAGGGCCGAGGCGATTGGGGCCCTGGCGACGGCCAAACGCCGGCTTGCCTTGGCCCTCGTACTGCCGAACCCTGACGAGGTGCCGTTCGAGATCCGCGGGACATTGCACACTGACACCGCGTCGATTCCCGCTGCTGACGAGCTCTTTGCGATCGCGAAGCAGCACCGCCCGGACCTGCACGCCTTTTTTCTCGGTGTTCAGCGGGCTTCGGCGGAAGTGCAGCTTGCCATCAAGGAGCGGTATCCGGACGTGTTCGTACTCTACACCCCCTGGGGCGCGGTCGACAATTCGGCCCTCGGCGCACAGAACGCGACTTCGTGGGGCATCAGCGGGATGGCAAGCATTCCGCTGTTCAATCGCAATCAAGGCAATATCCGTCGGGCCGAGCTCTCACGGTCGCAGGCGGAGATTGAGGTCGATCATCTCATGCGTCAGATCGAGACCGAGGTGAGGCAGGTCGCGAGTGAAGTGGATATCGCCCGCGCGCGTGCGGAGCGGATCGAGACCACGATCCTCCCGCGAGCCCGACGGATCCGCGACCTGACGATGACGCAGGTGCGCGGCGGCCAAGCCGATATGCTCGACTACCTTCAGGCTCAGCGGGAGTATGTCGACGTGGTGCGGCAGTACCGCGACGCCCTTCTTGACCTGCGCCGCGCCGCCCTGCGTGTGAACACGGTGGCCGGCATCCGGATCGTGTACGACCCTGTCGAAAATCGTATCGCTCCCGCGGAGACGCTTCGCTGAGGGGGATCAATTGTCGCAGCGGAAAGAAGGACACAAAGCCTTCTCCAGTCGCCCTTGATGGGGCTCCGCTGCCCAGTGAATTCCGACTACAACCACGTGGCGTCCGTCATGCTTTCGGCAAGATTGGGGCCGAGTATCATGACTTGACGTCACAGCCCTCGGTACGGCGGGACGATCTTGCTGAGACTTTGAAAGAACGTCGAGATCAATCACCATCGTCGTTGCATGCTGGCAACGGTGATGGGACTTCTCGACTTCTACGAACCACGCTCGGCAACCACGGCGGCAACGCTCTCTCGTGAAATGCCCACGACGACGCCGTTAATTTTCGACCACGCCGCAGAAGGACAGGTCAGGTACGCGGGTTGCTCGAGGAACTCACTAAGGTCAAATACCCGATGAGGATGGCGGCGGCGAAATCAGCTCCACCATCCAGACCCGCGGAAAACCCCTGAAAACCCAACCCCGGACGCTCTCTATATATAGATGCGCCGGGAACGCCAAAAATGGCGCTTCCGGCGGGGATTCTCACTTTCTCATTTTCTCACTTTCACAATCACCGCTGAGCCCTTTCCCCCATTTTCCCGGCGATTTTGCGGGTACCTGGTGTCAAAACCAGCCCACGACCCTCTCAATCTGCAAAAGTGAGAAAGTGAGAATTCGCGAAAAACAGGCCCATTCGACCCACACACGCCCGACACTGCCTTCGGCTACCTGGGCGACACCGAACCCTCCCCTGCCTCAATCCGCCCCCATGAAAAAGCCCCGACCATCAGCGAACCAGGAAGCCGTCTACGTCTGTGATTCATGCGGGGAGGAGATCGTCGTACCCGTAGACGTTTCAGCGGGGGCACATCAGGACTACACCGAAGATTGCCCGGTCTGTTGTCACCCGATGAATCTGCACGTCGACATAGACCCAGACGGCGAAGCTCATGTCGACGGGGAGCACGAGTAGGTCAACGCTAGGGTATGTCCGTGTCGCCAAGAGCCTACCGATTCCAAGAACCGGCAACGTGGTCTGGATCGTCATGCCGTGGGCCGTTTTCTTGCCACCATTCCAGTAGGCGAGGATTGATGCGTTGCCAGAGAACGCCGTGGTAGGAAGGTCGGCGCATTTCGGCCACCACGACGACGGCACAGACACACACGGCCACAGAGACCGTCACGAACCACCCCGGAAAACCCGCTAGGAGAGTCGAGGCAGCAAGCACGAGAAAGATGGCCGCCCAGATGAGTTCAGGCAGGCGGGAAACTCGAAACACGTTGCAAAAAATAAAAAAGGTGGCCAGGGGGATGACCGTGACGAGCCCCCATGACCAGTCGAGGGAAGCAAGAGCCGCCGAGAGAAGTGCCCCGAGGATGAGCACGACGAGATCCAGGGGCGAGAGGCGAAAGCCGGGGGAGAATGCTGCGCTGGGCACTGGATTGGTTCGGGATGGCGGGTGTTGGTTGATATGAAAGCCAGTATGCCGGTGATGGGTGGTCGTAGAGAAGGTGACTGGGGTGCGGATTCGTCATTCATATCAATGCCGCCGTGGCGCTGGTCTACGTGAACGCCCCATGATGACGCGTTTTTTCACGACCACACGCGTAAGCGCCAAAGGCGGATTCGCGGGGCGGTCGAAGTTGCATGACGGTCGGAAAGCGGACCACGGCAAGAAACACGAGTCGGCTGGTACGCGTCATTCATATCAAGGAACCGGCCGACCAGATTTGCATGAATGCCCATGACCACCCGTTTTTTAACGACCACACCGCAAAACGCCAGGGCGGAAATGCGGGTCGGTCGAGGAAAACACCACGGCCACATCGCGAGAAAGATGGAAGCGGCGTGAGCACTGGGGGTCTGGATCATTTCCCTGGGCTGATCTGGGGTCTGTTGCATGATCCGCGCGTTTGTAGGGAAATCCGGCATGCCTCACGGCGACGGGACAAAGTTGATGCCGGGTACTCCAAGGGTGCCGAATAGACGCCGGGGACACCAAACCCGCCGCCATACAGCACCGATACAGAATACGATCGCCTGGTTCTTGTGATGCGGCCTCCAGGAGAGCAAGAGGCCGGCGTATCTGGTGCACGTGGCCAGAATCGGCAACGAGGGAGGGCACGGCGGTTGTTTCGTGTATCGGCAACTGGTTGGTGCCGGTGATGGAGGTGGTGCGTGAAGGCCAGCTCATGAGCACCGAAGAGGCCGCAAGAGTCACCAGAAGAAGTGCCGCGGGGGTTTGCCCATTCGGAAAAGGTCATCGCTCGGTCGTTGATGCCGAGTGAAGGTGCCGCCGAAATTTTTTGAGCCATTCGGTCGTCGGAGCCATTGCGCTTTTTACGGCGATTCCTAAAATTCCAGTCATGAAACGCACCGATGCACTCAAGATCGCCAAGCAGCTCTTCCGGAAGCACAAGCTCGACAAACGCGGCTGGTCGTTCGCGTTTGATCGTGCTATCGAACGACACGGGGGTTGCGAATATCAACATAAGACAATCACGGTTTCGGGGATACTCACGGATCTGAACGACGCAGCCTGGTTCCGTGGGATCCTTCTTCACGAAATTGCCCACGCGATTGCAGGCTGGGGGGCGGGGCATGGCCCAGAGTGGAAAGAGGTTTGCCGCGAGATCGGTGCTGACCCTAGGAGGCTCCGCGACGTGCCACCATTCGAAGGATAGGTCGGCCAATGGCACTTCGGCAAGCGTCGGCCGAGCGTGACGGATCACGAGGAGCAACAGCCGGAACCGGTCGGGCTGGATGCGGACCAATTGTGGAGGTTCCGAGGAGCGTCCTATCCACGCTCAAGGCCAGATTTGTCTCGTCAGCGCAGACCGGTCTTGAAACCGCCCTTCTCGCGGGCCGTCCGCACCGTGGCATGGAATGCCGTCAGAGGCTGTGGATGTCGGGCAGCTAGCGGGCGACGCCTTAAAGATTGCCCGGTCGTCGTGGACCTGCACGAGCTCTCCCCAGTCGGTCGGCGGGCTACTGCAGAGCTGCGTTTCAGCACGCACGCTCAAGGGCTCGCTACGCCCCCTTCTTCCCCCTTTTCGAGTCTGGCAGCGAGCCCCGGATACCGCGATCGTTTTCTCGGTGATTGGCCCGGTTTGCTCACGCCGAAACACGCTCGCTCTTTTTTGGGGAGCCTACTGCGAAGCGTGCTCAGGGCCGCTCGCAAGGCCTTGAATTCGAGATCCGTGGTTGGTTCATACGTCATGGGGTCAGCCTCCTTGCCGATTGAAGCCCTGATTTTAGCGCACTGGCCGGCCTTGAGCGGCATGGTTTCCGGCGGGTTCACGAGCTGTTGGCGAGCCCCGAAGATGAGGTTTCGGGGTTGGCTGGATGGGCTCGGCATGGAATTGGAAAGTTCTCGGGCCAGCTACAACGCCCACAGCCGAGAGTTTGTAAGTTGTCACGGAGTGTTTTTGGGCCCGGGATACTCTGGCCAGAAAATTCGACCCGCGTATTTCTCGGGAAAAACGAGGGGTCGCCGGATTGGCCACGGCGATTAGGTCGGCCGGCACGTGCTTGGCGATTGTGGCATTTGGGCTGCATCGCGCTTTATACCCCGTCCTGTAGGTGGCTGGAGAATGGCTTGGGGAGAAACCGGCAAGTTTTTGAGCCGCGACAGAGACCACAGCCAATTGTTTATTGTTTGTCGCGGAATGTTTTTGGGCTCCGATTGCGCTGGCCGGGAAACACGACCTACGGATTTCTTGGGGAAAACGAGGGGTCACGCGAATAGCCAAGGCGAGCAGGTCGACCAGCAGGCGGTCTTTGAGAGCCATCGCTGGGCTTCTGTGGCGCTTCATTCACCGGGCAGTATCTGGCTGGTGGTTCGCTCGGGGAGGGGAAAGGCCAGACCCGCTCACCCCCTCACGGATATTCTTATCATTACCGGCTACTGGCCCCGTTTGGCCCGGGCCTCTTTGGCGGCTGCTTTCTCGGTCTCGCTGAGCTTGCCGTCGCCGTCCGTGTCGAACTTCTCCAGCAGCTTCTGGCGACGCTCCGGGTCTCTTGCCCCTTGGCCGGCTTGCCCCTTGCCGACGCCCTGCTCCCGCCGCTTCTGCATGGCCTCTTTGGCGGCTTCTTTCTCGTCAGGGTCCAGCTGGCCGTTGCCGTTCTTGTCGAACTTCTGCAGGACTCTTTGGCGTAGTTCAGCCCGCTTGCCGGTGTTTTCTCCGGGGGCAGCAAGAACAGGCTGACTCGCGGCCAACCAACAGGGGCCAGCCAGGAGCAAGAGGGTGAGGCAGGTTCGGCGGCACATGACTTTGGGCTCCTGGCTGGACTGGTTTTTGCTGGGCGGGATTCTCAGGCTCCTCATTCAACGGGGTTCAGGCCTGTGAGTTTCGAATGCCGCCCAGGCACGCCTCCGTCCAGCTTGCGGCGACCCAATCACACGCCCGCAGCTCGCTTCCTACCCCGCCAACCGCAAGTTCCCGGCCAAGACTCGCACGACTGGCGTTCTCGACGTGTGCCAGCATGCCGGGGTGTACTTCTCCAGTTCCGTGATCACTTCCGACAGGCTCTCTGGGGCTAGGTTGAGAGTTCCGCCAGGATTCGCCGCCCCGAGTTCGCCAAGGAGTTCCCGGGCCCGCTTGGTGTGCCTGCTGACGCCCTGGGGTTTGCCCTCGCGGATTTTCACACAGGCGGCAGAGAGATGGATCAGCCCTTGGACGAATCGGGCCTCGGGAGTCGTGCGGCTAAGGGCGTTCCAGAAAGTTTCCCAGGCTTCATGAGCTTCCCAGTAGAAGCCCGAGTTGAAGAGGTCCAGAGCGTAGAGCCACTGGGGGTTCTCGGCGACGATCGCGGCAAGAGCATGGCGCCGGGAACTCGGGTCGCTTGGAATAGTTGAGAGCTGCGAGGTGGTGATCAGAGGCTCGTGGGCTTGGCTTGCCTGGGCGCAATAAAGATGGCCTGCGGGGTCGTTCACTGGATGGGGAAGCTCGTGGCCCGGAACATAGCTGTAGGGCGGAAGAGAAATATCCGGGGCGTAGCGGGGTTCGGGCATGGTGGCGCTCAAGATAATGATAGGAATACCGCGAGCTTGATGCGGGTACTTGGTCAGCTATCGCATGCTGACAGGCTACGCGGCTGTTGCTACTTGACACGCGATAAAAAGCGGCCTATCGGGCTTGCGCTCCGGCCTGCAGGCGCTATGCTCAGGGTTGCCATGAAGCGAGCCCTTTCCAGTGCGCCTGTCATAGCCTGCCGAATGAGGCTTCCGGCTTGGCGGGGGGATTTCGAGCCGGGAAGTTTCGGGGCCTCACGGGTAAGTTTCGCGGCGGGCTTGGGGTTCAGCCATTTCAAGCAGGTTTTGGCCCAGCTCCGGGAGACTTGTCCGGCCGCAAAACCAGTTATTGTCCGGACGAGCTGGCTGCCGAACGGGAACCTTGGCGAGTGCATCCGGCGTCCCGAGCGGTTTGTGATTAAATTGAGCGACAAGCTGAACGAGACTATGGCTGTCGAGACGTTGCTCCATGAGTGGTCGCACGCGCTGGCCTGGAACTTCACGCTGGATGCCCTGGCGAGAAACCCACACGTTGACCGCGAGAAATTCGAGGCTGAAGCCCATGGCGAGGCGTGGGGCTGTGCGTACTCCCGGGTTTGGCGTGAGTTCATGAAGTGCCCTTGAGCGGCTTAGGTTGGCTTGGGTATCGCAATGGAATACGAATCACGAATAGCGCCGGTGCTGGACCATCTCGCGTGGCTGGCCGAGCGTATCCCGGACCCAGCCAACGACGGCCGGGCTCATGACGCCGCGCTGCTGACCTACAACGCGGCGGCCATGCTTCAGTGGCGCTTCGTGGCGCCTGTGAGCCATGCAGACCTGATCTCAGTGGAGTGGCGCAGGACAGAAGCCGCCGAAGCGATCGACAAGCTTGTGACGTTATCCGGGAAGGCCGTTGGCAAAGCCGCCACAAGTGCAAGGGACCAAGACAAACGCCTGCGGGCCCAACTCGTCACTGAAATCAACAGAGTCGTCGATGTTGTAGCTAGATCGCTGCAAATTGCTCCCACAACGCCGACCCGCATGCCGGAATTGGAATCTTCCCCTAACGTGAGAGAACTCTTGGACGAGTTCTTGGCGGCGCACGCGGAGCAATATGCCGCCGCGATCTTGGAAGGCCGGATTGCTGCTGCGAAAAGTGAAGCTGGCCCAGACACGGCACTCAAAGAAGCCATCGCCGGGCTGATCTACATCTACGACAGCGCCCGAGAGGCTGACATGTCGCCCGGGCTTCGCCGACCCTTGACCCAGATGGCAGCGGGTTTTTTCAAGACCGCCGTCGAGCAACAGGCCGAGGAGAGTCTTCCCCCAGCGCAGAAAAGACGCCTACTACGGCTCGCCAATGACTTGGTTGAGAGCGCCGCATCCGCTAACCCGTGATCTCAACGAGTAATGACGAAGAAAAAGAAGAAGGCGGGCAAGAAAGCCACCGAGGAGGCTGGGGCAGAAACCGAAGAACAGTCCGGGGGTGCAGAAGATCGCCGCGAGCAGCCTGGTGCCGGTGCAGGTGCTACTGACGAGCCCAGATCATTGCCGGACCCCCAAGTCAGAGTGGAGGACGTCGAGGTACTTCGCGCGGCGATAGAGAGCCACAGTGCCCTCGTAGATCGCCGGCTGGAGGATCAACAGCGGACTCTTGAGCGACTTATGGCTGTAGTGAGTGTGCCTGTTCAGCCGTCGCCATATGAAGACAACGCGATGGGTCGCTTGCTGGCTACCACCTCAGAGATTCGAGAGCGCGATGCCCGCAACGAGGCGGCTATAGCGGCGATACTGAGCAGGCTCACTCTTCTGGAGGAGAACCAGCGGCCGCCCGCACCGGCACCGGATCGCGAAGCGGCGGCTCGCAAAGCCGGGTGTCGCTGGACGCTCGCCAACCAGTGCCGAGCCTTGAATCTCATACGCCCCACTCCTGCGATCGTCGGGCGAGTGATGAACGACGAGCGAGCAATCAACCAGAGGACTTCCAAAAGCCCACAGGAACTGTTTCTCGGGATTTTAAGCACCGTACGCAGTGTTTTCCGGCTGGCAGTACCCCGGCCGGACCAAGAAGCGGGCCCCGGGCAAGACTATGTTCATCTCACAGATGACATTGCCGCGATATTCGAGGAGCGGTCTTCACGCCCCAAGAAGAAGCACTCTAATTATTTCAATGAGCAATTAGATCACCGGCTCGCGGTGCTCGTGGACTCTGGCCTCGCGAAGAAGGAACCGATTCCGCGGGAAAGAATTCCGCACTACTCCCGGTATCTCACCCCGCTGGGCCGCGAGGTTTTTGACGGCTGGCCTGAGTGGGATGACAGGACAGGCGGCATCAGTTTCGCGGACGAACAGATGCCACCTGATCCGAATGCTGCTGGCCGTCCAGTCCCTGGGGCGACTGTTCCCTCGGAGTCGCAGCCGGCCTCACCAACACAACCTGCTCAGCTACAACCTTCTCCTCCGCCGCCTGAGCCGCCGCCTCCTTCACCGACTTGACCGTGTCGGCCTTGCTGAAAGACCGTCGCACCGAAGTCTCGACCCGCACGTTGGCCCCGGGCACCACTTCGTGCATGCCCGCGATCATGAGCCGCTCGATGTCGGCGATCTTGGCAGGGAGATTCTCATTCTCGGGGACTTCACAAATCACCTCGTCATGGATGAAGTTCGCGATCGTGTAGCCGGCCCGCATGAGTTTCCAGAGGGCATAGATCGCCCCATCAGCTGCGAGCCCCTGCATGATCCCGTTCCTGCAGGCACAGTAACTGGCGTTTGCCCGGAGCCTGCCCGTCGCCGTGATGACCGGCTCGCGGCCATACAGCCTCCCGACGGCATCCCGCAGCTTCTTCGAGGGTTTTCGCTCCCGAAGGGCGTCGCAGAGTTTCTCGTCCAGTTCGTCCGTGGGAAGCCGTGCCGCAGCATGCCAGAAGAACTCGATCTCGGCGGCTGAATACTGGCGGGGTTGTTTGCCGGTATCAGGGGGCGGACTGGTCATCGGCGCGGGTGATTCCAGGACCCTCAGGAGCATGCGGCCGAGCCACCATGCGGGCAGTTCATCTTCGGGCTTGGGGAAGAGCCGGGGCTTGCCGATCGCCGCGTTGTAGGCTGCCGGTGTGAGCCCCAGTGCACGGGCGATTTCGAGGCCGGCGTTGACCCGCTCACTCAAGTGCTCGGTTAGCTCGGGGCACAGATTCTCGTACGCCAGCATGCGCTCGCGGACCTGCTCTTCGGTCAGGTCAACTCCGTAGACAAGCTTCGCCTGCTTCTGGATCGTGCGCCAGCCGAGGCCTCCTGGACGGCCAAGGGAGACGGGCTTGGCGGCGTTGCGCTCCGGGTCAGTCACGTTCGCCGGCTCTTTTCCGAGTACCTTAGCCGCGATCAGTCGGTGCATGTCGCGGCCCTGTGAAACAATCTCGTTGAGGCTGCCGCCGAACCCGAGTTGATGCTTCCACGCCCAGCCCAGTACCGCGAGTTCGATCTGGGCGTAATCCACCACGACGAACACGTTTCCCGGGGCCGGCACGAAGCAGCCCCGGATCGTCGTGGCATGGCTTTTTGTGGCGTCGAGTTCCTTTGGCAGGTTCTGGAGATTGAACCCGCCGACCTCCAACTTGCCGCCGTTGCAACTCGTCCGGCCGGTGTTCATGAGGTATTGGAAACGCCCGTGGACGCGTTTCCCGGGCAGCATCTTCTTGGCATAGGTCGAGAGCAGCTTCGTAGCCTGCCGGTGCTTGAGCAGGACGTCGAGCACGGGGTCCAAGCCGGCGAGTTCGTGCAGCTGCTCCTCGCTCGTCGCAATCTGGCCGGTCTCCGTGTAGATCAGCGGCAGGGGTTCGCCTGCCCGC
>Ga0208784_1000304_pt1 | contig 24832 bp, 42 predicted proteins | sample DEB19_08_DNA_FD_184531 | JGI IMG/M metagenome (GOLD analysis project Ga0208784, IMG submission 184531) | Aqueous microbial communities from the Delaware River and Bay under freshwater to marine salinity gradient to study organic matter... | ecosystem: Environmental > Aquatic > Marine > Coastal ... | reverse complement strand
GCCACCAAATGAAACTGATAACGATTTAATTGAAAGCAAATTAGCGTTACTCACGAGAGTAGATTCTAGGCACCCGAACTCCAATTCGGGTAACGATTTCATAATTTATTGTTCCGCAAGCCTTAGCCCACTCATCAATTGTGTACTCACCCTGGCTACCATCACCAAAAACAATCACTTCATCCCCAGTTTTTGCTAAGGAATCCAAGCCAAGATCGACCACAAATTGATCCATAGAAACTCTACCTATTATCGGAGCTCTTTTACCTGCAACATAAATTCCAGCTGAATTATTTGCATTTCTTGGAACACCATCTGCATAGCCAAGAGTCACAACACCAAGTTTGGTATCCGATTTTGTTATAGCCGTGCCACCATATCCAACACTTTGACCAGCTTTAACTGATTTAACAAGTTGAAGTTTGGCAAATAACCTCATTGCAGGTTTTAAGCCAAGTGATTTGGAATCTCCCATGTTAATAACATCAGGAGATAATCCATATAAACCAATTCCCCATCTAATTATATTTTTATGAGCTGCTTCATTACTTAAAGCTGCTGCAGAGTTTGCGATATGTATAAACTCAAAGTTAACTCCAGCATCATTTAGTTGTTTAACCTTTTGCTCAAATACATCTAATTGAGTTTTATTCATCACCTCATTTGGCTCATCAGCTCTCGCAAAATGCGACCAGATTCCAATCGCTTTGATCTCATTCGCCTTTACTGCTCTTACAATCTCAGGTAGTAAAGATCCCCATTCATCACCAAATCCACCACGATTCATTCCAGTATCAATTTCAATGTGAACTCTTGGTACTTTGTTAATTGATTTTCCAACCGAAATAATTTCATTTAAAAGTTCAATAGATGAGATTGATAGATCAACATCAAGATTTATGGCTGTTTTAAAATCTTCTCCCAATGGCGTAAGCCAAGAAATTATTGGTTTTGTAATCCCGCCATTTCTAAGTGCAATCCCCTCTTCAAGAAGGGCGGTGCCAAGCCAATCAGCGCCAGCTTTCTCAGCCGCCTTTGCCACACTAATTAGCCCATGGCCATAAGCATCTGCTTTAACAACAGCTAGAACTTGAGCAGAAGTTTTGCTCTTTATAAATTTTAAATTCTCAGCAATAGCTGCAAGATTAATCTCAGCCCGAGCGCGACTCATAATTAAGTAAGCCTACTTTGATTTAAGAAGGTTGGCGATCAGAGGTAATCGAGCGGTCGACCGCAATGATCGCCACAAGTAATGCTGAGCCAATAAACAATCCGCCCAATAGATCTGAAAACCAATGCGTGTTTCGATAAAGAGATGCTAAACAAACCCCGGTGGTAACAATGGCAACAAACCATGTTAATCGCATGCCTTCAAATGGATACTTATGTGAGTATCTAAATATTAAATATGCAAATATTCCCCAGGTTAAAATCGCATTTGCGGCATGCCCGCTTGGATATGACAGACCACTGTCTGTGAAAACTAAATCAAACCCAGTGCTGGGCTTAGTTCTTCCAAACATTAATTTAGATGCTCCGACCGTTAAGTTAAGAAGTAGTAGTGAAAGAATAGAAAGATTAATTGGTCGCCAAGATTTAAACCTTCTGCTGATTAAAGCTGCAGTAAATAACAAAATTACTGCAGTCACACCTCTTAACCCAAGATCATCAACTAACATCACCAAAGTTGGAGTTTTACCTGGAGTAATTAAAAGGAAATCACGTTCATATATCCACTCATCTAATCGTCTAATCCAAGTATTTGCTAACACCTGCTGAGTCACTAAGCCGTAGAGAACTAAAAACAAAAAAGTTAACTTGATTGCAGAGTTCATCTGCTTTTTTCTTTGCTCAGGCATTTTTCTTACTCAACTGTTACTGATTTTGCCAAGTTTCTGGGCTGATCAACATCATTTCCACGGGCAACAGCCATCTCATAGGCAATTACTTGTAGTGGAACAACTGCCAATACAGGTTGTAATAGTTGATCAATTTTTGGAATTCGAATTAAATGATCGGCGCCAACAAAATCAAATTCACTAATGGCAATTACTACCGCGCCTCGTGCCTTTACCTCTTGAATATTGCTCGCCATCTTCTCTGCCAGAACTGAGTGTTCAGCTGGCATAATCGCCACAACTGGAGTTCCTTTATCAATTAATGCGATCGGTCCGTGCTTTAACTCACCGCCCGCAAAACCTTCAGCATGCATATAGGCGAGCTCTTTTAATTTTAAAGCTCCTTCAAGAGCTGTTGGATATCCAACATGTCGACCTAAAAATAATACTGACTGTGCATCTTTAAATTTACGAGTTAACTCTCTTAACGGCTCTACAGTTTCTAGAACCTGCTCAACCTTTGCTGGCAATGCAGATAACTGTTCAACAATTGCATTTACCTCTTTTTTACTTAAATTATCTAAACTTTTGCCAATCTCTAAGCCAATTAAATACATCGCAATTAATTGAGTGGCAAAAGCTTTAGTGGAGGCAACTGCTATTTCAGGGCCTGCATGGGTGTATAGCACTGCATCAGATTCTCTACCAATGGTTGATCCATTGGTATTGCAAACAGAAAATATTGTGGCACCTTTTGACTTGGCATAACGAAGTGCCATTAAGGTATCCATGGTCTCACCTGATTGTGAGATTGGAATTACCAAAGTTTTTTTATCCAAACTTGGCTCACGGTATCGATACTCCGAGGCGAGCTCTACATCAACTGGGATTTGTCCCCATTTTTCAATTGCATATTTACCAACTAAGCCTGCGTTATATGCAGTACCGCAGGCAATAATTACAATCTTTTCAAACTTCTTAAACTTCAATTTTAGATTTAGTCCCTCTAAGCGACCAATTAAAGTATCTGAAATTGCCTTTGGTTGTTCATAAATTTCTTTCAACATAAAGTGGGTAAATCCACCGCGCTCTGCCGCACTTGCATCCCAGGAAATCTCATACTGCTTTGATTTAACTACTTGCCCTGACAGGTTAGTTACCTCTATTGAAGTTGGAGTTATCTCAACAACCTCATCTTGACCTAGTTCAAGTGCAACCTTGGTGTGGGCAATAAAGGCTGCAACATCTGAAGCTAGAAAATTCTCCCCACTACCTACTCCAACAACTAATGGTGAGTTTCGTCTTGCTCCCACAATATGTGAAGGATTATCCGAATGAATTGCCAGCAATGTAAATGAACCCTTCAACTGCTTGCACACTTGGCGCATAGCAGCAGCTAAATCACCATTGTTCTCTTTACGAGCATCACTTAATAAGTGAACAACTGATTCAGTATCGGTTTCAGATTTAAATTTATGGCCCCGCTTTTCTAACTCAGCGCGCAGTTGAACATAATTTTCAATAATTCCATTATGGATTAATGCCAGCTTTCCATCATTATCTAAGTGTGGATGAGCATTGGTATCAGTTGGTCCACCATGAGTTGCCCATCTGGTGTGGCCAATCCCGCTAGTTGAATTTGGAGTTTTAGCCAATGCCTCTTCTAAGTTTTTTAACTTACCAGCTCGTTTTTCAATATATAAAGGTTTACCAATTTCGGTTGGAAGAGCTATGCCAGCTGAGTCATAACCTCGATACTCAAGTCTTCGAAGACCTTCTACCACTGGATTTAGTGCGGAGTTTTTACCGGTGTAGCCAACAATGCCGCACATTTATAAAACTCCTTTAACTTACTTAAGCTCTAATCTTACTAGTTGGGCTAAAGATTCTGCGATTTTTTGAGCCAAATCCAATTCATTTGCCTCAACCATTACTCGAACAAGTGCTTCTGTTCCTGATGCACGAAGTAAGACTCTGCCATTTTTACCTAATTCTTGCTCAGCAGAAGAGATTGCATCCTTAATTTTTACTGAGGAAGACAATTTATCTTTTTTGACATCTTTAACATTAATTAAAACTTGTGGGTATTTTTCCATCGTTGTTGCTAGCTCTAACAATGATTTCTTAGATTTAGATAATTTATCTTTTTTGACATCTTTAACATTAATTAAAACTTGTGGGTATTTTTCCATCGTTGTTGCTAGCTCTAACAATGATTTCTTGGATTTAGCCATGACCTGCATTACCTGTAATGCAGTAAGTAAGCCATCACCAGTATTTGAGAATTGGCGCATAATCACATGGCCAGATTGCTCACCCCCTAGGCTGTAATCATTTTCTAACATCTTCTCTAATACATAGCGATCGCCAACTGCAGTTTTTTCAAATTTAATTCCCAAACTCTCCATCGAATTTATAAATCCTAAATTGCTCATTACAGTTCCGACCACAGTTTTTTTATTTAACTTTCCTTCTGTTAAATAAGATGCGGCTAAAATGTTTAATATGTGATCGCCATCAATTACCTCGCCCGTTTTGGCAATTAATAAACACCTATCAGCATCCCCATCATGGGCAACTCCTAAATCAGCACCAGATTTTTTAACTTCACTAATTAAATTATCTAAATGGGTTGAGCCACAATTTTCATTTATATTCCAGCCAGTTGGTGTAGCTGATATTGCTTTGACCCTAGCCCCTGCTCTTTCATAAGCACTTGGTGCAACAGTTGAGGCTGCGCCATTTGCGCAATCCACAATTACATTTAAACCTGTCAACTTAGTTGAAATGGTGGCCAGTAAATGCTCTACATATCTTTCTTTAGCCCCATCATCTAAAATAATTCGACCCACATTTAATCCAGTTGGTCGATCCCAAGGCTCACCTAATCTGGCTTCAATTTGGGCCTCAACTTGATCAGCTAATTTATCCCCACCTTTTGCAAAGAACTTAATTCCATTATCTGGCATCGGATTATGGGATGCACTAATCATCACGCCCAGATCAGCATTACTTTCTTTAACTAAGAATGCAACTGCAGGTGTTGGCAGCACGCCAACTCGGTAAACATCAACACCAGCACTTGTTAAGCCAGCAACTATTGCTGCCTCACCAGCACTTGTTAAGCCAGCAACTATTGCTGCCTCTAAAAAATCACCAGAAGCACGAGAGTCTTGGCCAACAATTGCTTTTGGTCGATGTCCTGCAAACGCGCCAATTTCACCTAGAACATGTGCGGCAGCGATTGCTAAATCAACGGCAAGTTCAGCTGTGAGATCAACATTTGCAACACCTCGTACACCGTCGGTGCCGAAGAGGGCCATATTAGATTTTTTAGCGACTAAAAAATTAACGCTTGCTGTATTGAGAACGCTTACGTGCCTTCTTTAGGCCGTACTTCTTGCGTTCAATTACACGTGCATCACGAGATAAGAAGCCAGCCTTCTTCAAGGTTGGTCGGTTAGCATCTGTATCAATTTCATTTAACGCACGAGCAACACCAAGACGAAGTGCTCCTGCTTGGCCGGAGGTTCCGCCGCCATTGATGCGAGCAAACACATCGTATGTGCCCTCTGCGCCAACAGTCTTAAATGGATCAGCAACTAATTGTTGGTGAACCTTGTTTGGAAAGTAAACCTCAAGTGGCTTGCCATTAACAACCCAACGACCAGTTCCTGGAACTAAGCGAACTCTGGCAACCGCTTCCTTACGACGACCAACGCCACCACCCGGAGCAGTAATTGCTTTGCGGTTGGTAGCAGGTGCTGGTGTGCTTGAGCTGTATGAGGTTGGAAGTGCCTCAGTGCTTGAGTCTAAATTGTCCTCTGACATTTTTCTCCTATTTATTTCTTTGAAATCTGGGAAACTTGGGTGAACTCAAACGCCTTTGGGTTTTGAGCTGCATGTGGATGTTCACTTCCGGCATAAACTTTTAACTTAGTTGCAGCTGCGCGGCCAACTGAATTCTTTGGCAACATTCCTTTGATTGCTTTTTCAACAGCACGGGTTGGAAACTTTTCAAACAAATCTGAGTAAACAGTTGAGGTCATACCACCTGGATAACCAGAGTGTTGGTGGGCAAATTTTTGTGAGCTCTTTGAGCCAGTCAATGCAACTTTGTCAGCATTGATAACAATTACAAAGTCACCCATGTCCATATGGGGAGCAAAAGTTGTCTTGTGTTTTCCGCGCAATAAATTTGCTGCGTGGGTAGCAAGACGTCCGAGCACAACATCTTGAGCATCAATGAGATACCAACTACGGGTGATCTCACCAGCTTTAGGTGTAAATGTGCGCACGAGCATCTGCCTTTCTTATTGCTAAGGATTGTCCCGATTGGGTCATTTCCAGAGGCCAAAGATTACCTTCAGGTGTGGGATTAGGTCAAAACCGCATCCTGGCCCCGCTTAGAAATCACCCTCACTCTCTTGCCCCAGCTGTTGCTGGTGATAATCGTTGTAATTTGCCAAGTATTGATCCGCTGGCGGGAAATCAACTTTAATCAGAGTTAAACCTTTTGCTGGAAAGACATAACTATCTGAAATTCTCACTCGTTGCTCTAAAGTTTTTTTCATCCACGCTGGTTCAAACCTTCCCTCACCAACGCAAACTGCTGCTCCTACCAAATTTCTAACCATGTTATAGCCAAAGGAGTTAGCGGTAATTTGGCCAACTACTAAACCCTTCTCATCCCGGCGCCAATTAAATTCAAGTAGTTTCTTTATAGTGCTAGTTCCTTCACGATGTTTACAAAAGGTGAAAAAATCATGCTCACCAAGTACTGATTTAGATGCTTCATTCATTAGATCTATATCAAGTGAGCGAAACCAAGAAACGCTGTCATGGCGATCAAGGGGTGCGGTAACTTTCCCACCATCAACTATCTGGTATTGATAGGTGCGCGAATTTGGGCCAAACCTGGCGTGAAAATTAAGTGGCGCCCAATCTGCAGCCAATACCCGAACATCTGCTTTTAGCAATTGATTTAGCCTAAAAGCTAAGTTTTCTACTTCAGTATTTTCTGGCAGGTCAACATGTAAGACTTGATGTTTTGCATGCACACCAGCATCAGTTCGCCCAGCAACAATGGTTGATACTTCACCTCTAGTTAAAGTTGAAAGTGCAGTTTCAAACTCTTCTTGAATAGTTCGAAGTCCAGGTTGTTTAGCCCAACCAGAAAAGTGCGTTCCGTCATAGGTTAAATCAACTCTTAAACGAGAAAACCCACTCTTAACTTCAAGAGTGGGTTTAGTCATAATCTTTATTTTAGGTTTGCGTTATTACTCAGCTTTCGCTGCTGCTTTTTTTGCAACCTTTTTAGCCGGCACGCCAGCTTCAACCATTTCGATTACTGCCATTGGTGCATTGTCACCTTTGCGTGGACCGATTTTGGTTATGCGGGTATAGCCACCATCACGGGCTTCAAATCTTTTCGCAATATCTGTAAACAATGTGTGCACTACAGATTTGCTAGAGATCCTGGCCATAACGCGACGACGAGCTGCAAGGTCACCTTTTTTTGCATGAGTGATTAATCGCTCTGCTAATGGACGAAGACGCTTTGCCTTTGCTTCAGTTGTGGTCAACTTTCCTTTTTCGAAAAGTTGCGCAGCTAATGTGCCCAGCAATAATTTCTCATGTGCTGGTCCACTTCCTAAACGTGGGCCTTTACTTGGCTTTGGCATATTCTCTCCTAGACCTCTTCAGCGTCGACAAGTTCATCATCAACGTTGCTTCCATAATTAGCATGCTTAGTTGGATCAAATCCAGCTGGGCTGTCCTTTAACTGCATTCCCATAGATTGTAATTTCGCCTTAACCTCATCAATTGACTTGGAGCCGAAGTTACGAATATCCATTAGATCTGCTTCAGAACGTGAAAGTAACTCACCAACGGTGTGAATACCTTCGCGCTTTAAGCAGTTATATGAACGAACAGTTAGATCAAGATCTTCGATTGGAAGTGCCATATCAGCAGCTAGTGCTGCATCTTGAATGGAAGGTCCCATCTCAATACCTTCAGCGTTCGCATTTAATTCACGTGCTAAACCAAACAACTCAACCAAAGTCTTTCCGGCAGATGCCATGGCATCAGCTGGCTTCATTGATCGCTTAGTCTCAACATCAACAACTAATCGATCGAAGTCGGTACGTTGTTCAACACGAGTTGCTTCAACTTTGTAGGTAACTCGCAATACAGGTGAGTAAATAGAATCAACTGGAATTCGACCAATTTCTCCGCCTGCTTGTTTGTTTTGAACAGCGGTGATGTAACCACGACCGCGCTCAACTGTTAATTCAATCTCAAACTTTGCCTTTGAGTTTAAGGTAGCAATGTGTAGCTCTGGGTTGTGCACCTGCACACCAGCTGGAGCTGCAACATCTGCACCAGTAACAATTCCTTCACCATTTTTACGGATGTAAAGAAGTGATGGCTCATCATTATCTGAAGATAAAACAAGGTTTTTGATGTTTAAGACGATCTCAGTTAGATCCTCTTTCACACCTTCAAGAGCTGTGAACTCATGCAACGCATTGTTTACTCGAATACCAGTAACAGCTGCTCCTGGAATTGAAGATAACAAGGTGCGACGAATCGAATTACCAAGGGTGTAACCGAAACCTGGTTCTAGTGGCTCAATAATGAACCGTGAACGGTATTCGCTTACTACTTCCTCAGTGAGGATGGGGCGTTGTGCAATTAGCACTGTATTCCTCCGTATGTTCTGGAAGACCCTCTATTTGATCTTCCGGTTGGCTTACGATATTTAGTTTTTACTGCGGTAAATCTTTACTGCTTTAATTACTTGATTACTTGGAGTAAAGCTCAACGATTAGTTGCTCTTGTACCTGAGTATCAATAATTGGGCGGGTTGGGATTGCGTGAATCAGGATTCGCATCTTTGATCCCACAACCTCCATCCATGCTGGAACTGCTTTCTCACCAAGCTCAGCGCTAGCAACAATGAATGGTGTGGTGTCCAGCGAAGCTGGCACAACATCAATTACATCCATTGGTGTTACACGAAATGATGGAATATTTACGCTCTTGCCATTTACTAAGAAGTGACCGTGGCGAACTAACTGACGTGCCATGTCACGACTCTTTGCAAAGCCAGCGCGGAAAACTACGTTATCTAAACGAGTTTCAAGTAGTACCAAAAGGTTTTCACCAGTCTTACCTTGCAGACGGTTAGCCTCTTCGTAGTAACCACGGAATTGTCTTTCTAGAATTCCGTAAATACGTGCACACTTTTGCTTCTCACGCATCTGTAGTAAGTACTCAGAATCCTTTGAGCGAGCGCGACCATGTTGTCCTGGTGGATATGGTCTTGATTCAATTGGACACTTTGGTCCGTCACATTTAGAGCCCTTAAGGAAGAGCTTTACTTTTTCGCGACGGCATCTTTTGCAATCTGCACCGGTATAGCGAGCCATAGTTTTCTCCCTTTCCTTATACTCGACGTGGTTTACGTGGACGGCAACCGTTATGAGGTGCTGGAGTTACATCTGCGATGGCTCCAACCTCAAGACCTGCTGCTTGTAATGAACGAATTGCAGTTTCCCGGCCTGAACCAGGTCCCTTAACAAATACATCAACCTTCTTTAAACCATGCTCTTGTGCTTTGCGAGCAGCAGCCTCAGCTGCCATTTGCGCAGCAAACGGAGTTGATTTACGAGAACCTTTAAATCCAACTTGACCAGATGATGACCATGCAATTACACCCCCTGCTGGATCGGTAATTGAAACAATGGTGTTGTTGAAAGTGCTCTTGATATAAGCATGTCCGAAGGCAACGTTTTTCTTATCCTTCTTACGTGCTTTAATTTTCTTAGGTGCAGCCTTTGCTGCTTCCTTGGCTGGTTTAGTCTTTTCGGCGGCCATTACTTGGTCTCCTTCTTCTTACCAGCGATTGCAACACGTGGACCCTTGCGAGTACGAGCGTTGGTGTGAGTACGTTGTCCGCGGACCGGTAATCCCTTACGGTGACGTGATCCTTGGTAGCTTTGAATTTCAACTTTGCGACGGATGTCGCCAGCAACCTCTCGACGAAGGTCACCCTCAATTTTGTAATTTGCTTCAATGAATTCACGAAGCTTTGCCAAATCTGGCTCTTGTAAATCTTTGACGCGGATATCTGGTGAGATACCGGTGGCAGCAAGTGTTGCCTGCGCACGGGTAAGACCCATTCCGAAAATATAGGTAAGTGCGACCTCAACACGCTTTTCGCGGGGAAGATCGACACCAACAAGACGTGCCATATCGCTAACCTGTTTCTTTTATCCGAAAGGTCCTTCGCAATGCCTCCAGATAATTTCTTATCTGGCCTCAGCCTTTCGGACTGAGGGTCTTAATTAAGTTTGACCCTAATTAAGTTACATCACGCGTTTTTTTATTTAACCCTGACGTTGTTTATGACGTAGGTTTTCGCAGATCACCATTACGCGACCATTACGACGAATGACTTTGCACTTGTCGCAAATCTTTTTCACGCTAGGTTTGACCTTCACGATTACCTTTCTAACAACTTAAAGATTAAAAATTATTTATTTGTAACGATAAATAATTCGACCTCTGGTGAGGTCATACGGACTAAGTTCTACGATCACTTTATCCTCTGGCAAAATGCGAATGTAGTTCTGTCGCATCTTTCCACTGATATGTGCTAAAACTTTGTGTCCATTTGTTAACTCAACTCGGAACATTGCGTTCGGTAGTGCTTCAGCAACAGTGCCTTCGATTTCAATTGCACCGTCTTTCTTGGCCAAGCGATACCTACTTATCTGTTCTAAATTAGGTTTACCCCTTGCGAGGCAGGAGGGATAGTTTAGGCGGGGTGGGGAAAAAAGAAAAATCCGCTCAAAGAGCTTGGGATCTATGCGGGAAAATCCACATCCACCTAGAGCAAATCTGAGACTTCAACACCCAATCTGGCAAGCTGCTCTTTTCCACCATCTTCGGCGGTTAAAACAAAGATTTTGCCATCGGGAGTGATTGTGTAGGTGTGTTCAAAATGTGCACCAGTTGAAGAATCATGTGAGACAACTGTCCAATCATCACTTAAAACTTTAGTGCGCTCATGTCCTCTGGTAATCATTGGTTCAATTGCAAGTGCCATACCAACTACTAACTCAGGCCCATTGCCAGCTGGTCCAAAATTTAAAATATGTGGCTCCTGGTGCATCGCGCTACCAATGCCATGGCCGCCATACTCACGCAAAATTCCATACTTACCTTGTGAATTTATATAACCTTCAATCGCAGCTGAGATATCAGTTAGCTTGGCGCCTTTTTTACCTGCGGCAATTCCACGCCACATCGACTCTTGGCAAACATCCATTAACTTTTGATTAGCCGCTTCCACCTCACCTAAACCAAATGAGATCGCAGCATCACCATGCCAACCATCAACTATGGCGCCAAAATCAATGGATAAAACATCACCAGATACTAATTTTCTTTTGTTTGGAATTCCATGCACTACCTCTTCATTTACTGAAGCGCAGATAACAGCTGGAAATCCGTGATAACCCAAAAAGGATGATGTTGCCCCATGTTTAGCTAAATTATTTGCGGCAATCTCATCTAGTTCCAAAGTAGTCATTCCGATTTGGGCGGATTGCTTAAGTAATTTCAAAGTATCAGCAACAACTAATCCTGCTTTTCGCATCAACTTTAATTGCGATAGATCTTTTTCGCATCAACTTTAATTGCGATAGATCTTTAACCTCAATTGCCATAATTACTAACCTAAGGTTGAGATAGCTTTTTTGGTAATCTCAGATACATCACCAAGAGCTGAAATAATTTTTAATAGCCCAGCAGATTTATAAAACTCAACAATTGGCGCAGTTTGATCGGAGTAGATCTCAAGCCGGCGAGTAACCACCTCTTCTTTGTCATCCTCTCGTTGATAAAGCTCACCTTGGCATTTATCTAACCACCTCTTCTTTGTCATCCTCTCGTTGATAAAGCTCACCTTGGCATTTATCACAAACTCCGGCCACCTTTGGTTTTTCAAATTCAACATGGGATGAGGCACCACATCCACGACAGGTGCGACGGCCGGATAATCGTTTAACAATTTCTGCATTATCAATTTTTAGTTCTAGTACCGCATCCAATGGCATTTTCTTTTCCACCAAGATTTGATCTAAAACTTGCGCTTGATTGGTATTACGTGGAAAACCATCTAGTAAAAAGCCATTGGCCACATCATTATTTCCAAGTCGATCTCTAACCATTTCATTAGTCACAGAATCTGGCACTAACTAAGTCGATCTCTAACCATTTCATTAGTCACAGAATCTGGCACTAACTCACCGCGATCCATGAAACTTTGTGCTTGTTTGCCAAGCTCGGTGCCATTTTTTAAATTAGCACGGAAAATATCACCGGTTGAGATATGTGGAATTTTGTAATGGGCAGCTAGATGAACTGCTTGTGTTCCTTTACCAGCACCTGGTGGTCCAACCAGGATTAATCGCATTAGCGCAAGAACCCCTCATAGGAACGTTGTTGTAGTTGAGATTCAATCTGCTTGGCAGTATCTAGACCAACACCAACAACGATCAAAATAGCAGTTCCACCAAATGGGAAGTTTTGTGAAGCCTGGAACAAAATCAATGCGATAAAAGGAATGATCGCAACGATTGAAAGATAAAGCGCACCTGGCGCCGTAATTCTTGATAATACATATTGCAGGTACTCAGAGGTTGGCTTACCAGCTCTAATGCCTGGAATAAAACCACCATACTGTTTCATATTGTCGGCAACCTCATCTGGATTGAAAGTAATTGCAACATAGAAGTATGTAAAGAAGACGATCAATGCTGCGTATACGCCGATATAGAAGAAGTTATCACCATTTACTAAGTTCTTTGAAACCCACGTTGCCCAGCCTGCTTGGCTGCCGCTGAAGTTAACAATCAAAGAAGGTATATACAAAAGTGAGGAAGCAAAAATTACCGGGATAACACCAGATTGGTTTACCTTGATTGGAATATAGGTGCTAGTTCCACCGTATTGCTGACGTCCTACTTGACGCTTTGCATACTGAACTGGAATACGTCGTTGTGCCTGTTCTACGAATACCACTGCTGCAACGATTAATACTCCAACTGCCATAATAAATAGGAATGCAAACCAGCCCTTTTGTAGGCGAATAGACCAAAGTTGTCCTGGAAAACCAGCAGCAATCGAAGTGAAAATTAAGATCGACATACCATTACCAACGCCACGATCTGTGATCAATTCACCTAACCACATAATTACTGATGTACCACATACCATTACCAACGCCACGATCTGTGATCAATTCACCTAACCACATAATTACTGATGTACCAGCAGTCATAACTGCGATCATCGTGATAATTCTTTGCCATGAGGTATCAGGAATAATTGGCAGTGCGCAATTTGGGAAAATTCGACCATCAATACGAGCAACTGCAATCAAGCCAGTTGATTGCAAAATCGCCAGACCAATTGTTAAGTAACGGGTGTATTGAGTTAGCTTGGCAGTTCCAGATTGTCCCTCTTTCTTTAAAGCTTCAAACCGAGGGATAACAACAGTTAACAACTGAACAATGATTGAGCTGGTGATGTAAGGCATGATGCCGAGAGCAAAAACGCTAAGTTGAAGCAAAGCGCCACCGCTAAATAGGTTGATCAAACCAAATAAGCCACCAGTGTTTGCAGTTGCTAAACACTCCTGCACATTCACATAGGAAACTCCAGGAGTTGGAATTACTGAACCCAATCGAAATAGGGCCATGATAGAAAGAGTGAAGATAATCTTCTTACGCAAATCAGGTGTCTTAAATGCCTTACCAAATGCTGCTAACAAGTTCTTCTCCCTTCTATCTAATCTTTAAGTATTAAAGAGTCTTTGCAGATCCGCCAGCAGCTGAAATCTTTGCAGTAGCTGATGATGAAAATGCATGAGCAACTACGGAAACTTTTACTGAGATATCGCCATTTCCGAGTACTTTAACTGGATGACCTTTACGGGCTGCACCCTTTTTAACTAAATCCTCAACTGTTACATCTCCACCCTTTGGGTAAAGTGAGTTGATAGTTGAAATATTTACCGCCTGATACTCAATTCTTTCTGGATTCTTAAATCCGCGAAGTTTTGGCAAGCGCATAACTAATGGCAACTGACCGCCTTCAAATCCAGCACGAACTACGTTACGTGCACGTGTTCCTTTGCCGCCTCGACCAGCTGTCTTTCCCTTAGAAGCTTCACCGCGACCCTTACGAGTCTTAGCTTTCTTAGCTCCTGGAGCTGGACGTAAATGATGAACCTTAAGCACCATTGTTATTCAACCTCCTCAACTGCAATTAAATGACGCACGGCGTAAACCATGCCACGAATCTCTGGCCGATCTTCCTTCACAACTACATCACCAATTCGCTTTAAACCAAGGGAGCGAAGAGTGTTTCGTTGATCTGGTGGATTGCCAACCTTAGATCTAATTTGAGTAACTTTTAATCTTGGCATTAGGCACCAACCTTTACTTGCTCTGCAATCAAACGAGTAATCGCAGCAGGTGCAACATCTTCAAGTGGACGACCACGACGAGCTGCAATCGCAGTTGGATTTTCCAACATCTTCAATGCTGCCGCAGTTGCGTGCACCATGTTGATTGGATTTCCAGATCCTAAAGATTTTGTTAATACATCTGTGATGCCAGCGCACTCAAGTACGGCACGAACTGGACCACCAGCGATTACACCAGTACCTGGTGATGCTGGGCGAAGCAAAATAACTCCGGCTGCTTTTTCACCTTGAACTGGGTGCGGAATAGTTCCATTTAATAATGGGACTTTAAAGAAATTCTTCTTGCCATCTTCAACTGCTTTAGCAATAGCTTGTGGAACCTCTTTGGCTTTTCCATATCCAACGCCAACCATTCCTTTGCCATCGCCAACCACAATTAATGCAGTAAAGGAGAAACGACGTCCACCCTTTACAACCTTGGCAACACGATTAATAAATACCACGCGCTCGGTGTATGGAGACTTCTCCTTTTGGAAATCACCATCACGACGCTCGCGCTTTTCACGACCGCCCTTTGGCTTATCCTCACGGGCGCCGGTGTTAGTAGCTGGTGTACCGGCCATTAGAACTCCAATCCATTTGCACGAGCACTTGTTGCAACTGCTGCAACACGGCCGTGGAACTTATTACCACCGCGGTCAAAGACCACAGCAGAAATTCCTTTTTCTTTTGCACGCTTTGCGATCAACTCGCCAACCTGCTTTGCCTTTGCGGTTTTATCACCAGCAAATGCACGCAACTCTTTCTCCATTGTGGAGGCAGAAGCTAAAGTTTTTGAAGTTGAATCGTCAACAACCTGCACAAATAAGTGACGGGCTGATCGAGATACAACTAAGCGAGGACGCTCTGTTGTGCCAACAACTCGCTTACGCAAGCGGAAGTGACGACGGGCACGGGCCTTTGTTGGTGAACCCTTAACGACTTTATAACCGATAGCCATTATTTCTTACCTGTCTTTCCTTGCTTGCGGCGGATATGTGCACCTTCTAAATGCAGACCCTTACCTTTGTATGGATCAACCTTGCGAAGTTTTTGAATCTTGGCAGCAGTCTCACCAACTAATTGTTTATTGATACCAACAACTGTGATCTCTGTTGGGGAATCAATTTTAAATGTGATCCCCTCATCAGCGATGAAGTTAATTGGATGGCTGTAGCCAAGTGCGAACTCAAGGTCTTTGCCTTTAGCTGCAACTTTGTAACCAACACCAACAATATTTATCTTCTTGCTATATCCCTTTGTTACACCCTCGATCATGTTAGAGATCATGGTGCGAGACATGCCATGAAGAGAACGTGCTTCACGTGTCTCATTTGGACGAGTAACAGTAAGAGTTGCACCCTCTTGCTTAGCTGCAATTGGTTCAGCAAGTACATGTGTCAATGTTCCCTTAGGACCTTTAACTGAAACTGATTGACCAGCAACATTTATCTCAACTCCAGATGGAATTGTGATTGGCATTTTTCCAATACGTGACATTAGATCACCATACGTAGGCGAGAACTTCTCCGCCTACACCTTGCTTATTGGCTTGCTTATCTGTCAGCAAACCAGAGGAGGTTGAAATAATTGCAACACCAAGACCACCTAAAACCTTTGGTAGTGAGGTTGATTTTGCATAAACACGTAATCCTGGTTTTGAAACACGACGAAGACCAGCTATTGATCGCTCGCGGTTTGAACCAAATTTAAGATCTAAAACTAGAGTTTTGCCAAACCCAGTTGGATTGCTTTCAATATGAAAACCAGAGATAAATCCCTCTTGTTTTAATATCTCCGCAATTCGAGCTTTAACCGATGATGAAGGCATTGAAACCTTGTCATGGTAAGCCGAGTTGGCATTACGCAAACGTGCAAGCATGTCTGCGATCGGATCTGTCATTGTCATTACTTTGGCCTCTGGCCTTTCTCGAAATGGTTTCCGCAATTTTGCGGACCTGCTTCGTAGTTGATAGTTGGGTTTTGTATTACCAAGAAGCCTTGGTGATACCTGGTAACTCTCCAGCATGTGCCATTTCGCGGAAGCAAATACGGCAAATACCAAATTTTTGATAGACCGAATGAACGCGGCCACAACGTTGGCATCTTGTATAACCGCGAACCTTAAACTTTGGTTTACGGCTAGCTCTAACCTTCAGTGATGTTTTTGCCATTAGTTGGTGCCTCTCTTAATTTTCCCGGAAAGGGAAACCAAGTGCGCGAAGCAACTCTCTTCCCTCTTCGTCAGTTTTAGCTGTGGTAACTAAAGTGATATCCATTCCGCGAGTGCGATCGATCTTGTCTTGTTCGATCTCTGGGAATACAACCTGCTCAGTTAAACCAAATGTGTAATTACCATTTCCATCAAATTGCTTTGGTGAAAGTCCACGGAAGTCGCGGATACGTGGCAATGCGATTGAAAGTAGGCGATCGGTGAACTCCCACATGCGATCATTGCGAAGTGTTACGTGAGCGCCAATTGGCATATTCTCACGCAATTTAAATTGCGCAATTGATTTACGTGAACGTGTTACCTGTGGTCGCTGTCCAGTAATTGTGGCAAGGTCGCGAATTGCACCCTCGATTAATTTTGAATCTCGAGCTGCTTCGCCAACACCCATATTCACAACAACTTTGGTAAGTGTTGGAATTTGCATCACATTCTTATAACCAAACTTGGCTTTAAGGGCTGGTGCAATCTCTGCCTTATAACGTCCTTTTAGACGTGGTGCTAAATCAGTAGACATTAGGCATCCTTTCCAGAGCGGCGAGAGATGCGAACATTTTTGCCAGCATCATCTTTGCGTGCGCCAATTCGAGTTGCCTTGCCATCGCCATCAACTAACATCACGTTAGATAGGTGAATTGCAGATTCAACAGTGGTAATTCCGCCAACCTTTACGCCACGGTCAGAGGTAGTTTCCTTGGTGTGACGCTTTACGCGGTTAACACCTTCAACTAAAACTCGTGCGCGGATACGGTCAACTGAAAGTACAGTGCCAGTTGTGCCCTTATCTTTTCCAGCAATTACCTGCACGGTATCGCCTTTACGAATGTTCGCCATTTTTATAGCACCTCCGGAGCAAGTGAAATAATTCGCATAAATCTCTTATCTCGAAGTTCGCGAGCAACTGGTCCGAAGATACGTGTGCCACGTGGCTCACCATCATCTTTAACAATTACTGCAGCATTCTCATCAAAACGAATATATGAACCATCAGCACGACGGTTCTCCTTTACGGTACGAACGATGACAGCTTTAACAACTTCACCCTTCTTAACCTGGCCACCAGGAATTGCATCCTTAACCGAGCAAACAATGATGTCGCCAATACCTGCATAGCGACGTGATGAGCCACCGAGCACACGGATGCAAAGTAATTCCTTTGCGCCGGTGTTATCGGCAACGCGTAAGCGTGACTCTTGTTGAATCATTTTTGCCCCTTACTTGGCCTTCTCAAGAATCTCAACCACACGCCAGCGCTTTGTAGCTGAAAGTGGACGAGTTTCCATGATTAAAACGCGATCGCCGATGCCAGCTGAGTTGCTTTCATCGTGAGCTTTTAACTTGCGAGAGCGAGTCAAAACTTTGCTATACATGCCGTGCTTGATTCGATCTTGAATTGAAACCACAACGGTTTTATCCATCTTGTCGCTGGTAACTATTCCTTCACGAGTTTTACGGAATGGACGCTCTACAGAATTAGCTGATGCTTTTTCTTTACTCATGCGCTCACTCCAATCCCTAGTTCACGTTCACGTAAAATTGTGTAAATCCGGGCAATCTCTTTACGCACGGCAGTTAATCGACCATGGTTTTCTAATTGGCCAGTTGCTGCTTGGAAACGTAGGTTGAATAACTCTTCCTTCGCCTCACGTAGCTTCTCATTCAACTCATCAGTTGAACTAGCACGTAATGTTTCAGCAGTAGTCGTTGACATTAGAACTCCTCTCGGCGAACAACTCGGCACTTCATTGGCAACTTGTGCATCGCACGTGTCATTGCCTCAGTTGCGACAGCCTCTGTTACACCTGAAATTTCAAACATAACTCGGCCTGGCTTAACGTTTGCAATCCACCACTCTGGCGATCCTTTACCTGAACCCATACGAGTTTCAGCAGGTTTCTTTGTTAATGGACGATCTGGATAAATATTGATCCAAACCTTTCCACCACGTTTGATGTGACGTGTCATTGCAATACGAGCCGCTTCAATTTGGCGGTTAGTTACATACGCTGGCTCCATCGCCTGCACGCCGTAATCTCCAAAGGCAACAGTTGTTCCGCCCTTTGATTTTCCAGCACGCTTTGGGTGATGTTGTTTACGATGCTTAACGCGACGTGGAATTAACATTAGTTAGCTCCGCTCTCATTAGGTGTGGCAGCAGAATCAGCTGCAGCAGCACGCTCGGCAACAGTTGTTGTTGTTACCTCACCACGTGGTGCACGCGGTGCGCGGTTTGTCCGATTTGGTTTTGGAGCTTTTGCTGCAGCTAAAGCTGAAGCAGCACGCTCAGCGCGAGATTCAATAACCTCACCCTTATAAATCCAAACCTTAACTCCTAAGCGACCAAATGTTGTGTGCGCTTCGGCAAAACCATAATCAATATCGGCGCGAAGAGTATGTAGTGGAACTCTTCCTTCACGGTAGAACTCAGAACGGCTCATTTCAGCTCCGCCCAGACGACCACCGCACTGCACACGAATTCCTTCTGCCCCTGCCTTTAATGCAGTTTGCATTCCCTTACGCATCGCACGACGGAATGAAACACGAGCTGCTAATTGCTCAGCAATTCCTTGTGCTACTAATTGCGCATCAGTTTCCGGATTCTTAACCTCAAGAATATTTAATTGAACCTGCTTACCGGTTAGGTTTTCTAGATCAATACGAAGCTTGTCTGCCTCTTGACCACGACGACCAATAACAATTCCAGGACGAGCAGTAAATAGATCAATTCGAACCTTTTCACGTGTTCGCTCAATCTCAATTTTAGATACGCCAGCTCTTTCCATCTTCTTAGCCATAAGCTTTCGAATCAGGATGTCCTCTTTAACATAGGCACCGTAAAGTTTGTCGGCATACCAACGTGATTTGAAATCAGTTGTAATTCCAAGACGGAAGCCGTGTGGATTTATCTTTTGACCCATTTACTCGGCCTTCCCTTTAGATGCAGCCTTTTTGGCTGGTGCTTTTTTAGCAGTTGCCTTTTTAGCCACTGCCTTCTTTGCTACTGGCTTTTCAGATAGAGAATCAGCTGCCTTACTTGGCGCAGCCTTATCTGCAATTACCGCCGGCTTTCTTAATGCCTTTGGCTTTTGCATCTGTGAAGCTTTCAAATTCTTATTTGTACGAAGGTTTTTATCATCAGATAACACAACAGTTACCTGGGATGATCGCTTGTTAATTGCAAAGCCGCGGCCTTGTGCACGTGGACGGTATCGCTTCATTGTGAAGCCTTCATCAACTAATGCTTCAACAACCCAAAGCTCAGAAGCATCGCGAAGGGAAGGATTCTTCTGCTTTGCATTTGCTACTGCCGAAGCTATTAATGAATAAATCGCAGCGCCAAGCTCTGGTTGGTTAGCAAACTTCATCATGTTAAGTGCTTCATCAGCACGCTTGCCACGAACAAGATTTACAACACGACGTGCTTTTTGTGGTGTGGAGCGGAAGTCACGCAAAACTGCGCGTGAAATTATCGCTGAAGTAGTATCGATGTTACTCACTTACTACCGCCTTTCCATCAGCACGAGAGTGACCTTTGAAGGTACGAGTTGGTGAAAACTCACCAAGCTTGTGACCGATCATTGCTTCGGTAACAAAAACTGGCACATGCTTGCGACCATCATGAACTGCAATGGTGTGACCAATCATGTCTGGTGTAATCATTGAGCGACGTGACCAAGTTTTAATAACATTCTTAGTGTTCTTCGCATTTTGTTCCTCTACCTTTTTAGATAGATGAAGATCAACGAAAGGACCCTTCTTTAAACTACGTGGCATCTTAAGATCCCCCCTTATCTCTTCTTGTTGGACTTGCGACGACGGACAATTAAAGAATCACTAGCCTTCTTTTTACGGGTGCGCTTTTCAGGTAGACCCCAAGGTGAAACTGGATGACGACCACCAGAAGTTTTACCTTCACCACCACCATGTGGGTGATCAACTGGGTTCATAACAACACCACGAACAGATGGGCGCTTGCCCTTCCATCGCATACGTCCAGCTTTTCCATAATTTCTATTTGATTGTTCAGCATTACCAACTGTGCCAACAGTGGCACGGCAACGAACATCAACATTTCTAATTTCACCTGATGGCATACGAAGTTGTGCGTATGGTCCATCTTTTGCAACTAACTGAACTGCAGATCCGGCAGAGCGACCAATCTTGGCACCGCCACCTGGACGTAGTTCAATTGCGTGAATCATTGTTCCAACTGGAATATTACGAAGTGGCAAATTATTACCTGGCTTAATATCAGCTGATGCACCATTTTCAATTGCCGCACCTTGAATTAATCCCTCTGGTGCAATGATGTAACGCTTCTCGCCATCGGCAAAGTGAAGCAATGCAATATTTGCAGTTCGGTTTGGATCGTATTCAATTTGAGCAACCTTTGCTGGAATGCCATCTTTATCATTACGAACAAAATCAATTAAACGATAGGCGCGCTTATGTCCGCCACCTTGATGGCGCATAGTTACTCGACCAGTTGCGTTACGGCCACCCTTGGAATTTATTGGGCGAACTAAAGATTTCTCTGGCTTTTGACGAGTGATCTCTTCAAAATCAGGAACGCTTGCTCCGCGCTGACCAGGTGTGGTCGGCTTGAGATTACGCAGTGCCATTTATCTTCTCCCTATTCCTAATTAAGTCCCAATCCCCCGTTAGGAGACCGGTCCTCCAAAGATGTCGATCCGTTGTCCGGCTGCCACATGCACAATCGCACGCTTTGTATCTTTACGCTTTCCAAAACCGATTGCAGTTCGCTTGCGCTTACCTTCACGGTTCATGGTGTTAACACTTAATACCTTTACGCCAAATACTTTTTCAACTGCAATCTTGATCTCAGTTTTATTTGCATCCGGTGCTACTAAGAATGTGTACTTATTGCCATCAAGCAATGAGTAAGACTTCTCTGAAACAACTGGTGCTAGTAATACATCGCGATAGTTTTTCATGCAGATACTCCTACTTCACTCTCACGGGCAACCGCAGTTGCACCTTTGCCAGTTGCAGGACCTGCAATAAAGTCACGAAGTGCTCCCTCTGAGAAGATCACATCATCGGAAACTAAAACATCATATGCATTTAATTGATCATTAACGATTAGGTGTAGATCATCATGATTTCTAAGAGCCAGCCAAGCTGCATTCTCAGTTCGTGACAACACAACTAATAAATTCTTACGATCAGAAAATTGGCGAACTGCTGTAATGGCAGCCTTGGTTGTAGTTGCCTCCACAATTCCGCTAACTGCATGGATGCGAGATGCCCGTTGGCGATCAGATAGAACACCCTTAAGCGCTGCTGCAATCATTTTCTTTGGTGTGCGTTGGTCATACTTACGAGGTACTGGACCATGTGCTACTCCACCATGACGTTGGTTAGGTGAACGAGTTGAACCCTGACGAGCACGACCAGTTCCCTTTTGCTTAAATGGCTTCTTTCCCATGACGTTGGTTAGGTGAACGAGTTGAACCCTGACGAGCACGACCAGTTCCCTTTTGCTTAAATGGCTTCTTTCCGCCACCAGAAACCTCACCACGGTTTTTAGCCTTGTGGGTTCCAGCACGAGCTGCTGCTAATTGCGCAACTACTACTTGGTGAATCAATGGCACATTTGCCTGCACATCAAATATTGCTGCTGGCAGATCAATTGAACCAGTTGCTTTACCTGAAATATCTTTAACTTCAATCTTTAATGACATTAGGCACCAACCTTTGTATTAACAGTCTCTGCCGCAGTCATCTTTGCTGCTGTGCGAATAAATACTGTGGCACCAATTGCGCCAGGCACTGATCCACGAACTAAAATCTTGTTCGTTGCTGCATCAACTGAGTGCACCAAAAGATTTTGAGTTGTAACAGTGTCAATACCCATCCGACCCATCATTCGCTTACCTTTAAATACACGTCCTGGTGTAGTTCGGTTACCGATAGATCCTGACATACGGTGCTTCTTATCTACACCGTGGGCTGCGCCAATTCCAGAGAAACCATGGCGCTTCATAACACCAGCAGTTCCCTTACCTTTTGATGTACCAGTGGCATCAACAATTTCACCAGCTGCAAATACATCAGCCTTTAATTCTTGTCCTACTGAATAACCATCTGTTGAAGAGATGCGAAGCTCTGCAACTTGCGCACGTGGTGTAACGCCAGCCTTGGCAAACTGACCAGATAGTGGCTTTGAAATTTTACGTGGCTCAATCGCACCAAATGCTAATTGCACAGCGGTGTAGCCATCTTTTTCAAGAGTACGAATTTGTGTAACAACACATGGGCCAGCCTCAATAACAGTTACTGGCACAATTTTATTTTGGGAATCAAAAACTTGAGTCATGCCCAGCTTCGTACCCAAGATGCCTTTAATGGCAGATGATCTTGATTGCGTAGTTGTCATTTTTATATTCCCTTAGAGCTTGATCTCAATGTCAACGCCAGCTGGTAAATCAAGACGCATCAGTGAATCAACAGTTTTAGGTGTTGGATCGATGATGTCGATTAGGCGCTTATGTGTGCGCATCTCGAAGTGCTCGCGGCTATCTTTATATTTGTGTGGAGAGCGAATAACACAGTAAGTGTTTTTCTCAGTAGGCAGCGGAACTGGGCCTGCGACGGTAGCACCGGTGCGCTCAACAGTTTCAACGATTTTCTTCGCTGAAGTGTCAATCACCTCATGGTCATACGCCTTAAGCCTAATGCGGATCTTTTGTCCGGCCATTTTGCTTCTCCTTCTTCTTTACTAGTTAAATCTTTTTAGTTATTTCTGGGCCACTATTTAAAGCAGCCCAGAAATAATTCTTATTTTTTCTTACTTAACGATCTTTGTTACGCGACCTGCACCAACGGTGCGGCCACCTTCACGGATCGCAAAGCGAAGTCCCTCTTCCATCGCAACTGGCTGAATAAGAGTTACAGTCATAGCGGTGTTATCGCCAGGCATAACCATTTCAGTACCAGAAGGAAGTGTTACAACACCAGTTACGTCAGTTGTACGGAAGTAGAACTGAGGACGGTAGTTGTTAAAGAATGGTGTGTGACGACCACCCTCATCCTTTGAAAGGATGTATGCAGAGGCTTCGAAATCTGTATGAGGTGTAATTGATCCAGGCTTACAAACAACCTGACCACGCTCAACATCTTCACGCTTAGTTCCACGAAGAAGTAGACCAACGTTTTCGCCAGCCTGACCCTCATCAAGTAACTTACGGAACATTTCAACGCCAGTAACAATTGTCTTTTGTGCATCTGGACGGATACCAACGATTTCAACCTCTTCGTTGACCTTAACAATTCCGCGCTCGATACGACCAGTAACAACAGTTCCGCGACCAGTAATTGTAAATACATCTTCTACTGGCATTAGGAATGGCTTATCAGTCTCACGCTCTGGTTGTGGAATGAAGCTATCAACTTGATTCATCAACTCAAGCAGCGCATCTACCCACTTCTGGTCACCTTCTAGTGCCTTAAGTGCTGAGATGCGAACGATTGGGGTTGTATCTCCTGGGAACTCATACTTGTTTAGAAGTTCACGAACTTCCATTTCAACAAGCTCAAGAATTTCAGCATCATCAACCATGTCTGACTTGTTTAATGCAACAACGATTGAAGGAACGCCTACCTGACGAGCAAGTAGTACGTGCTCCTTAGTTTGTGGCATTGGACCATCAGTTGCAGCTACTACCAAAATTGCGCCATCCATCTGTGCTGCACCAGTGATCATGTTCTTGATGTAGTCAGCGTGTCCTGGACAGTCAACGTGTGCGTAGTGACGCTTCTCTGTTTGGTACTCAATGTGTGCGATAGAAATAGTAATACCGCGTTGACGCTCTTCTGGCGCCTTATCAATTTGATCAAAATTCATCAGCGGATTTACATCCGGGAACTTGTCATGAAGCACCTTGGAAATTGCCGCAGTAAGAGTTGTCTTACCGTGGTCAATGTGACCGATGGTGCCGATGTTTACGTGCGGTTTGGTCCGCTCGAACTTCGCCTTTGTCACTTTTTCCTCCTGTTTTAGCTGTTAGTAGTTATTTCGGATTTTCGCTCTGGTCGTTGCGGTTTTACTCGCCGCGAACCTTCGCAATGATTTCTTTCGATACCGCTTGTGGAACTTCGGCATACGAATCAAATTGCATGCTGTAGCTCGCGCGACCTTGTGTCCTGCTGCGAAGATCTCCGACGTAGCCGAACATCTCTGACAGTGGCACTGTTGCC
>Ga0208784_1000295_pt1 | contig 25241 bp, 33 predicted proteins | sample DEB19_08_DNA_FD_184531 | JGI IMG/M metagenome (GOLD analysis project Ga0208784, IMG submission 184531) | Aqueous microbial communities from the Delaware River and Bay under freshwater to marine salinity gradient to study organic matter... | ecosystem: Environmental > Aquatic > Marine > Coastal ... | reverse complement strand
TCTCTGGATTATACGACCAGTTTCCAGAAATCGCTTGATCAAAGAACTTTTGCATAACAGCAACAATATTGATATAACCAGTATTGCTAGGCATATCCCAAAGAAGCGTGTAAGCATTCTTAAGAGTATGATACTGGGGAACAATCTGTTTGAGTGGCCCTTTCTTACTTTTCTTAATGGACAAGAACCCGCGAGGAGGTTCAATTCCATTGGTTGCGTTTGACACAACGGAGCTGCTCTCTGAAGGCATCTGTGCGGACAGTGTGCTGTGTCGGAGACCATGCTCCAGGATAGATGCTCGAAGACCTTCCCAATCATGTTGATACTTAATAGATGAAATTTCGTCTACATCCTTTTTGTATGTATCAATAGGAAGAATGCCATCGGCATACTTAGTGCGTCCAAAGTATTCACAATAACCCTTTTCTTTAGCAAGTTGGTTTGATGCTTTTAGTAGATAAAACTGGAAAGACTCAGAGAGTCCATGAACAGCATCCCAGGATTCCTGTGAATCATAATTGTATCCAAGTTTTGCCAAATAGTGTGCAAGACCAATAAATCCTATACCAAGAGAACGACGTGCCTTAGTGGCGATTTCTGCCGCTGCTACGGGATATTTCTGATAGTCAATCAACTCTTCTAGTCCACGAACAGAAAGGTCACAAAGATCTTCAAGTTCATCATCAGACTTAACTTTACCAACATTAATAGCAGAAAGAATACAAAGTGCAATTTCTCCTTCACCATCAATATGTTGAAGAGGATCAGTGGGTAGAGTAATCTCTTGACAGAGATTTGACATGTTCACTTTATCCTTAAATGAGGAATGGGAATTGCAGTGGTCAATATTCATAATGTAGACACGACCCGTTTCCGCACGTTCTTTAAGAAGGTTAAGGATGAGTTCTTGTGCCTTAACAGTCTTTTTCGGAATGGACGAATCTTTTTCATATGAACAGTAGAGCTCATCAAAACCATCGAGTCCAAAGCGATCATAAAGTCCAGGTACATCATGTGGGGAGAAAAGCGTAATCTCACCGTCTTGAATAAATCTTTCATAGAACAACTTAGAAATTTGGATAGAGTAATCAAGTTTGCGAACTCGGTTGTCTTCAGTTCCTTTGTTATTCTTAAGAACTAGAATGTCTTCGATTTCTTGGTGCCAGATCGGGAAGTGGACTGTTGCGCTTCCGCCTCGTATGCCATTTTGCGTACAGCAACGGACAGTTGCTTCAAACTTTTTGAGAAACGGTACAACGCCAGTGTGCTGGACTTCACCGCCTCTAATTTTACTATTGATACCACGGATTCGACCTGCGTTAATACCGATGCCCGCCCTTTGTGCAACATATCTGCCAATAGCCATATCGCTAGTAAAGATACTATCGAGGGTGTCATCAACGTCAACAAGGACACAGCTAGCAAATTGTCTAAGCGGAGTTCGCACTCCCGCCATGATGGGGGTTGGAATGTTGATTTTGTGCTTTGAGATTGCGTCATAGTATCTCCTAACGTATGACATTCTGGTTTCTTTTGGATACTCTGCAAAGATAGTCAAAGCAATCATCATGTACATAAACTGTGGAGTTTCATATACTCCACCACTGCTTCTATCCTGCACGAGGTACTTATCAACGACCTGACGTAGACCCGCATAAGTGAAGAGATAGTCACGATCATGATCAATGTAACTATTAGCCTTTGCAATCTCTTCTTGAGAGTACTTATTATAGATATCATGATCATAAACTTCTGCTGATACACACTCAATAATGTGCTGCTCCAGAGTAGGAAGTTCCTTCATCTTCCCATAAAGTTGCTTACGAACAGCAAAGAGAAGTAGCCTTGCAGCAACATATTGGTAGTTGGGGTGGTCTAGATCAATCAAATCAGAAGCAGAGCGAATTAGAATTTCTTGAATTTCTCCTGTAGAAATTCCATCATAAAATTGAATACCAGACTTCATTTCAACTTGACTTGCAGAGACCCCTGCAAGACCCTTACATGCCTCTTCAACCATCAAATGCATCTTGTCTAGGTCAAGAGACTCAATACGCCCATCACGCTTTTTAACTTTGGTGCCGTTGCTCATATTTTCTTCCAAGTAGTAAATTTAAGTTTTGCTTCTAGTCCAGAATATGTATTTGATTCTATCACAGACTTAACATTCAGTCCAGATAAAATCATATCATTAACGTCCTTCTCCCTCAAAGAAGATGGCCAAATCACAACTTTCTCACCTCTGTCAATGACACGGGAGATTCTGTTGTGGATTTCTGCATTACGTGGTTCGTTATCATAGATCCAAACACAATCGCTAATACCCCACTTACTAATATCACCGTCAGCTCCACAAAGAGCAATCGCGTTTGAAATGAAAGTGGAGTCGAATGGACCTTCTGTGATGTATACAGTTTTGTTTTTTTCAATCTCATCGAGACCGTAGATTTTTGGTGCGTCATCGTTAAGCATTACGGTAATATATTTAACCTTGCTAGGACCAAGTGCTCTTCCTTGAAATCCAATAAGGGTATTTTGATAGAACAAAGGAATGATAATCCTAGGTTCATCTTTAGTTGTATCATCGAAGACATCTTTTAGAGAATTTGTCCACGATTTAAATTGGTCAGTGTAATAAAATTTATCCGGATTAAGTTTTCTACTTTCTAGATATTTTTTTGCATCAGCATTTTCAGATGCTTTTAGTAGATCTAACTTTGGTTTAAATTTTGGAGTTTCAAACTTAAATACTGGTTCTTCTGCAGTAAAGTTTCTACCAGTTTTACCATCCTTAAATTTTTCAAAAGTATATTGCTTGTAAATTACTGAGTCAATTTGCTTTAGAAAATTATTAAAGGAGATATTGACTCCGCAATTATGACACTTGAAGTTTGTATTATTCTTTACTTGATATAGATATCCTCTTGCTTTGCTCTTATTTTTCTGGGAATCGCCACAAATAGGACATCTGAAGTTATAAAGATTATTCTTTATCTTTTTAAACTTTTGAAACCGTGCAGATATCAAATTGATGTATTTAACATCAACAAAATCCATAACTAAACCTTAAAGTTCCTGCTCTCCATTATAGAACTTTGAGGTTGTGGTGTCAAGATTTGAATCGCACGAGCATTGTTAAGTATAAAAGATATACAAGCAATTGCACCAATTGCCATCCACACTCTTTTTTCTATAGATTGTACTCTTGACACAATGCTGTCATAATCCCTGTCAACTTTATCACGGAGTTTGTCAATTTTAGCAAAGAGTATGTTGTCAGTTTCTTCTTGCTTGGTAATCCTTTCTTCATGTACCGCGAGCATCTTACTCACGTTACTATTTACTTCACTAAGTTTTTCAATAGCATTATCAATCTTAATAATAATATCTTTTACATCTTCAATCTTTTGTTCCAGTATTGCAACCTTAACTTGTTCCATTTCTGTTGGAGGATTTGAGATAGTCTAACCAGAATTTTCTGCTACCACGACCACCAGACATGTACTGTCTTTTTCTTTTTCTTACAGGAGGATCATCACCCGCTTCAACACTACCAGCAATTTTTCCATTACCCATAGACATAGTAGGCATCTCTTCATAAAGATGAGATTTTACTAAGTCTATAATTCGGTCAATCTTCTTCTTTTCCATTATAGATTTTATAAAGTTCGGATAAACAATACAGATCAACCTGAATATCATGAATATATGTTTTTGGATATTCTGGCAGTTTACCCAAAAATATTATAAAAGTTTTCATAGAAGACCACAACTCTTTTTCTATTTTGAAAAATAGCATTGGAGTTGTTGCCTCACCAAAAATATTATAAAGAATAATAAAATGATTAAGAAGAAGGTGAGTTTTTAACTGTCCACTATTCTTATATCGTTTCAATAATCTTTTAATATACTTAAAGTGATTTAAGTCCTTATCAAAATCCTCTCGCGTTACTGCTTGAGGATTCTCATAATTTTTAATTGCGAATAAGAGGAAATTATCCTCATTCAATTCATTAAAAATCATATACTATCATGCAGGTGGGAATGTAGGTGCGTTACCAGTTGTAATTCCCGACATAGCAACAAGAGTCTCAGTCTTTACTCTCAGTCCGCCTTCAGTTCCCATATATGTAGTAACACCAACCCAACCTTCATGAGTTAGGGCATATGATGTTCCTTGAGCAGCGGCAATACCACCATCAGCAACACCATAAACATAGGAATCATCTGTTCCCCAAGATGCTTCACTATACTTAGAATCAAGAACAGTGTACTTTGGAAGTTGAGAAACTTTGAAACTAGTTCCTGCGATGGCAACTCCACTCAAACCAGCAGTTGATCCAATTGTGAGAGAGGTTGTGCTAGCGATACTTACAATTACAGCATCACCAAAATAGATTCCAGCACGATTACCAAATCTAATTACATCACCTTCTTGAGCAGCACCAGTTTGTCCAAATGTAGTGCCGCTTCCAGTTACAACGCCAGTGGCATAATTTAATGTTACTGTACCACCAGCACCTACTGCATCGTTATTTCCCCAGAGTGCCATGTCTTTCTTCCGTAAAAAATTATTTGCTATGAATATTTATAAAAAAGAGAGACCTTACTTTTGGCCTCTCTTGTGTTTTAAAACTGTTTTTAAGAAATGATTTACTAAGTCAAGAATTCCGTTTTCTTCAAATCTTTTTGTTTTAGCTAGCCATTCAGACATGGTTAGCAAAAGACCTAAAACGACAGTTATTCCCCAGTTTGTGACTAAACAGGTAATCATCCTTCAGATTGTGGCTTGAAGAGAAGTTCCTTAACAGTAAGAAGAACCATGTCATCAATACTGTTATCTGTGGATTTTACATACTTTTCAAGAAGTTCAATAACAAGATTCTTAACTGCTGGATGTGAAGCAAGTTGAAGTACGATTGGTTTTACAACCGCTACGACTGCGCCCATGATGTCCTCCGGGTGAGAGTATCCTGGACTATTTAGGATTTTGTATCTAGTCTGCTAGTTTAATGCCAGAAATACCATAACCTCTAGATCCACCGACTTGATATTTTTTAGTTACACTAGATGGAGATGAAGATGCGTTTGATAATGATGATGTTCCACCTCTACTTGGCTTAGAAGAAGTTGGTTTAGAAGAGGTTGGTTTTGGAGAGGTTCCTCTAGCAGCTCTCATATCTTGTCTTGCTCTCATTACATCATCTCTTGAGATAGCACCTTTAGTCCAAGGGTCATCTTTCACTGCTTGAACAGCAGCACTTCCAGTTGGTCTAGCAGCAGCTGGTTTAGGTGATGATGGATACTTGGCGGTGGATGGTTTTGGTTTTGTTGGTGCGTAAATTTTTCCACCACTTCCAGTTCTACCAATTTCCTTTCTACCTTTAATTTTATCAACAATTCCACTTAAAATATTTTCATCAAGTGCTTGTTCTTCTATTCTCTTTGCCATCTTTGTAGCAGTGGCATACATCACTTCTCTACCACGACCAGGATATCTTCTTTCAAAATCTTCTGCCTTACCCTTCATAGACTTAATAATCTCTTCACGCTTTTTCATTTCAGCATCAGTTAAAGTCTTCTCATCAACCAACTCACCTTTGGGTTCAAAAGAATTCTTGACATACTGAGAGCGATACTGCCCACCAGTTGCTTTATGAGTATCTTCTAGTTCTGCTGCTCTTGCGTCAGCATACTTTTTACTCTTTACTGGTTTACCAATCTTCTTTTCTTTCTTACCATCAGGAGAACCATAAACTTGATAGGGCATTTCATTAATCCAAACACTTTCACTTCTTACCGTAGCAAGAAGGTCATCTAACTTACTCGTCTTCTTTTTCTTAGCTGGTGCTTTTGCTTTTGGTGCTGTAGTTTTCTTAGTGGATGCTTTTGGTTTTGCCTTTGCTTTTGGTGGAGTTGTAGGTTCTCCCCAAGGGTCGGCGGGTTTTTCTGCCTTCTTAGGTGCTGCTTTTGGTGCTTCTGCTTTCTTGGTTTCTCCACCTTCCATCTTGCGAGCAACATTTCTTGCTCCTCTGGAAACTGCTCTTGCCCCTTTAGCAACTGCTTTCTTAAGTCCTTTCTTGAGTTTAGAAGCAACTCTTGAGAGAATACCAGGTTTCTTTTCACCACCTTCACTTCCAGAATCACTAGAAGAAGATGTTGAGGGTGCTGAAGATCTTGAGGATGCTGAAGATCTTGAAGTTTCTCCAGAGGAAGATCCACTTCTACCTCTTTCATATCCAGATTTTGCTTCTCTACCAACTGCCTTTGCTCCTCTTACAGCAGCACCAGCAGCATAACCAACTCCACGAGCAACTGCCTTTCCTACCTTCTTAACAGCACCTTTGATTTTTTGAAGAACTCCTTCTTTCTTTTCAGTATTAGGAGTATCGTGACCAAAGGTTACTTTTGCTTCATTGAGAATACTTAGTGAGATATCAATAGACTCACAGATATAATCTTCAATCTCTTCAGCATCATATCCTTCCTCAAGATAGTTATAGAAAACTTCTTCAACTACTTTTTCGATTAATGAATCGGAGAGTAAGTCAATTTCATAATCAGTGAAGTCGTCAAGAATGTTATCAATCTGAACCATTTCAATGAGGGTTCCACCAATCTGTTCAACTGCTTCACCTAGTTTGATACCACCACCCATTGCTGAGGTTTTAATTTTGTTGTTTATTTTTTTCTTTACGTCTATTTTTTTCTGATCTTCGTCATCAGTTGCGACGATCTCTACAAGATCTTGTCTCCAGTTTGAGAAACCTTCCTTCATCCCTTTCTTTTTCTTACCTAATGCTTTACCACCCTTAGGATTATTCTTTCCAGATACTCCTCTATTTTCTTCTGCTTCATCATGGTCAAACTCATCATCATCCATGGGGTCATAATCGGATGATTCTTTTACTTTCTTTCTCTTAAACTTACCAGAAACTTCACCTTTCTCATATCCAATACCATCACCATCATCATCCCACCAACGCTTTACCTTTCTCTTCTTTGCCTCATTAATCCCAATTTCTTCAGTGCGATAACCTTTTGGTTTTGATCCAGTTGGTTCTGGTTCTTCGATACGACGACCAGTAACTGTTCCTGGTTTGGGACGCTGAGGACCGTAATTATTCGACCTTTCTACATCTCCCTGAACTCTTCTTGCGGCAAGAGATGCTGATGCTCTTGTTACTCTTCTCTTCTTCAATTTATTGATAGACTTTTGAACATCTCCTTGAAGTTGCTCTAGCTCATCATCATCACCGTGAGTTCCTTTTCTTTGATGATCAACTGCCTTTGCCGCTCTTTCCTTTACAGAAGCTTCGGCAATCTGCTCCAGATATACCTTGGAGATATCATTCAGAGGATTAATAGACATTGTAAACTTACTATTTCTTTACCTTATACTTATTTAGGAATTCTCTCACATTTGAAACCGTGTATCCTTTATATGGTTTAGCACCTGGTTGAAGGTTTGTCTTCTCACCCTTCTCAAATCCAGGGGTCATATCAACAGCGTATTTGAAATAACCAGTGGTTCCAACTAATGTATTTGGTTTTCCTGGCAGTCTCATCTTTCTATTCATTGTTTTTTCATCATATTCCATCAAGTCTTTAATCCAAGACTTGAACATATATCCTTCCTCGGCAACACAGATGAGATAATTGGTTCCTCTACGCATTACTTCACCAATTAGTCCAGTGTTTAAGTTCTGAACAATATCACCTATATTAAAAATGTTTCCATTGATGTAGTTTTCACGCAAAGTCTCCATATCATATTTTGGAGCGATTTCCCAAAGACCAAAACTTTCTTTTTTAACCTTTACCTTTTTAGCACCCATTCCTTGGCGAACCGCATCAAAGAGAGTTTGTGTTTCTCCATCATCTAAAGTTTTAGGAGTTCCTCTACGGAAAGAATTAAAGTCATTATCAGTAACTGCTTTTCTCATTTTTGATGCAGACATTCCCTCAACACCCTCAGCATCAGCGTCTCTTACACCAGCAGAGATAACACGAATTAAATCAAAGTTATAAAGGTTTCCATTATATTTTTGTGCAAGATTTTCAAACTCTGCTTGACGGTCAGATCCAACGACAATATTTACATTACCATATCCATCTTGATCTGCTGCACTAAGAACATCAAATATAGTTGCCATCTTATAGTCATTAATAATTCTTTCCCCAAACTCAGGGAACATCTTTCTCATATAGGAAATTTTTGTGTCAGGGTCTAAAGGATTCTTTTTAGGGTCTTGAGTTCTTGATGGATATATTTTTAAGTCTCCACCAGCAGATGCTTTTTCAGCAGATTTTAAAAGTTTTTCATGCCCAATTGTTGGAGGATTAAAGCGACCAAATACTACTGTTAAAGTTGGTGCTGGTTCCTCACCAGGTTGTGCTTCTTGCGATGCTGCTTGTGCTTGTTGAGGTTCTGCTTGTGGGGCAGGTGCTGCCGCTTGAGGTTGTTGTGGTGTAGTTGCTTTCTTTGGTTCAGCAGTAGGTTCTTCTTTACCCTTTGCCTTCCTCTCACCAGTGAATTTAAGTTTGCCGTCTTCTGTTCTGGCTACAACTTTTCCACTACGATCAACCCATCCACCGTGACCATCTCCAGACAATCCAAGTTTCTTCGCCTGCATTGCTGCTTGCGACTGGGTTGCCTCAGACAAAAATTGGAAAAAGTTTTTCATTAATGTATCTTAACGCACTTCTTTTTATCTTTATATATTTATTAAACACCAATATTACCAACTTCTGGATCCCAATTTGAAGGTTGTTTGAATATTTTTTCAGTTTCTATCATCATTTTTAACTCAGAAATAGATGCCTCTTCAGGACCAAGAATTTTTGATCTATTTTTAAATCTTATCTGAAACAGAGGTTTATCAATTTCTTTTATGATAAATTTAACATTTGGTCCATTTTTTCCAGGTGCTCTCTCAGCAATTAAAATTGGATATCTTTTCTGCAAAGCATCTATGTATTCAATACTAGATTCATAAGTAGCACCAGTTCCGATAGAAACAACTTGAGCATAGTCTTTCCCAAAAGCAGCTTTTTTTAAAAAATCCCACGCTTTAGCAGATCCAGCACCAACTTTAAAAGATTCAACTAACCTATCAAGAACTTGATTATAAAACATTGTAATATATTTCACCTTTTCATATTTTTCTTTTGGTGTTCTCGCTTGCCCATCCAAAAAAGAATATTGTTTAGTATCAACACCAAGCTTAAAAGTTTCATTAATTCTAACCATAGATCTATAAGGACTTTCATTAGATATTGTTTTACTTGGAGTTTTTCCTGCCTTTAAAGAAAAATTTAAATTCCTGTTTATAATTGGAGTTCCATTAATCGTAATATTTACAGCAACATCTCCTTTCAAATCCCCTCCAGACAATTCTCCACCAACACCATCCGCGACGATAACAATATCTACTTTTTCAGGTTTATTATTGAGCAAATATTGATCTTGCGCTTGTCGTAAATCTCTTTTATATTTTGTAGATGAATTTACAACTTGAGAAATTAGACTTTGTATTACAGATTCTTTCGTATTATCAAAATATTTTTTACCAAAAGCACTAGATACTTCCCCTTCTTTTAGACTAACTTTTAAAGTTACGGTTACAAAATCCGGAACATAATCAGGTTGTGAACCTTTTGTTTTTAATCTAAATTGTTTCCCCCTAAAAAGAACTTTAGTAAATCCGGCACGAGTGTACATAGAATCACCAACTTGTCTACGAATAGAATTTACATTTCCAACACTAAGTTTTCTACTAGGAGCATCACTCTCACACATTATCAAACCAACTGCGATGGCAAATATTCCCTCCATCACAGATCCTAAATTAACTGCCTTTGACATAGGACTCGTTTTATAGGTATTTAGAATGGAGATAAGGAGACTCGAACTCCTGACATCAGCCTTGCAAAGACCGCGCTCTACCAATCTGAGCTATATCCCCGAATATAAAGATTATAAAACCCTCTCAACTAAAAGTCAAGAGGGTTAGAGCAACCTTCCGTGGTTATTTATCAGCGACCCATCTGCTTAGCATACCACTTCTCAAAGTCCTCTCTACGCTTATCTCCTCTTGGAGGCATAGGAGTTCTTTCTCCACGAACAGGAGCAGATTTTTTGCTTTGCTCTCTTTCATACTTCTCAGGGTTATTGCGAGCCTCTTGTGCTTCATCCATATACTCTTCTTGACGAAGTGCTTTACGACGCTGCTTTTCCTTTTGCTTTGGATTTAAATGAGCACCTCTTCCACGATTAGCAGAGGGGTCCCAGTTTGGTCCTGGTTCAAATGTAATTCCACCCTTTCTACCAGAATTACGAGCAATAGCTGCTCTTGTGAATTCATCTCTACTTGATGCTTCACCAATAATAGTAGTTTTCCAATCTTCACTCATATTTGCCATAATAGCGATTGCTGCTTGCTCAGTCTCAGCAAATCCCTCATCAATCAAATATCCCTTTACAACATCAAATAAATCAAATCCAGCCTTAACAACTGTTGGGGTTGAAGTGGCAGCTGCTGTTCCCTTATTATAGAGTGCTTTATTTACTTCTGCTCTAGAACCACCTTGCTTTCTAATCTGCTGTGCTTGGGCAAGTCTTGGATTTGCCTTTGCCCACTGGTCCATTGCAGATGGTTTTTCTGCTGGAGTTGAAGGTGCTGGAGTTGGTTTTGCTACTCCTCCTGTGGGGGCAGCAGCAGGTCTAGCGGGAGGATTACTACCAGCAGGTCTAGCGGGAGGATTACTACCAGCAGGTCTAGCGGGAGGAGTACTACCAGCAGGTCTAGCGGGAGGATTACTACCAGCAGGTCTAGCGGGAGGATTACTACCAGCAGGTCTAGCGGGAGGATTACTACCAGCAGGTCTAGCGGGAGGATTACTACCAGCAGGTCTACCAGCAAGTCCTGTTGGAAACCTATTTCTAGATGCGTCAGCTTTCGTAGCTGCTTGTCTTTGAAGATATTCACCAGTTGTAGAGACTCTTCTATTTGCTTCAACACCACCAATTCCTTGACGCATTAATTCTCGAACTCTTGCATTACCACCACCAGCATCGAATGCAGTCATTACTCTTGGTTGTGGTCTTGCTGCTTGTGCAGGTTTTCCACCCATCTGCGTTGATGTCGGAATTTCACTCAAATATGCTTCATCAAGTTGCTCTGGAGCATAAACTTCAGAATATGCTTCCATCAAATCCCTAAGTTGCTTGGTATCCATTAGAAAATCGTTATATTCTTCTAAGGATATTTATAAAAAAAACCCTTGCGGGTCTTGACAGTTATTCAACTACTTGACTAATTGCGTCGTCAAGGTCAGTAATGACTTCACGAATTTCAAAGACACGCTCTGGAACAGAAGGTCCAGTAGTATATCCTTTCTGTGCATCAAACAAAACTTGACGGACTGCTGCTGCAGCACGGACAGACATTTCTACGCTTACTTTACTCACAGGTCTCCCTCCACACGATTTTCAGAACGATATACATCAAATGCCCCTTCAGGATAACGAGCACTCAGTTTCTCATAGTTCATTTCCATAATCTCATGGAAGTTGGTATCAAGTGCCATACACGCTTGTGCGATATACCAGCAGATATCTCCAAGTTCACGCTTCATATGAAAGACATTTTCTTCAGTATAAGCTTTACCTTGAAGGATAATCTTTTTCACAACTTCAGTGAACTCACCTGCTTCAGCACTAATACCAAGAGCAGCAGTCAGAAGACGAGGAACATCAGCATCATTTGCTGCTTCAAGTTCGGTCATACGCGACAGAAGTTGTGCGAAGTCGCTACTAGCAGGACTTGTAGTTTGGCGAACAAACTCAATATACTTATTGCTATCAATAACTTTATTTTCAGTCATCAAAATTTAAATCCCTCAAATGATTTCTTAGGTTTCTTTTCTTCATAATCATACTCTTCATCTTTTCCATTGTCAAGGATATCTTGTTGAGCAGATTGTTCGCAGTCGTAAAGACGCATCTTAGCCCTATCAATACCAATCACGAAACGCTTATGAATGGTAGGGTCATTATATCGGTTCTTAAGTTGCTTGACCAAAATTTGACCAAGACCTTCAAGTTCTTCTGTAGAAATAAGGGCAAACATAAGGTCAGCAGTAGCAGGCAGACCAAAACTTTCAGAAGTATCAGTAAGTTCCACATCAGAAGATCCATATCCAGAACGAGTTGTCTGAGTAGCACTTACAATAGGAACATTAAACTCCACGGCAAGTCCACGAAGTTCTTCTGCGATTGACTTCACAAAGGTATAAGAGTTGATATTGCTACCACCACGATACCTTGAAGAAGCACAGATGTTTAGATAATCAATAAAGATAATATCTGGACGGAATGATTTCTTCAATGCAAGTTCATTTAGAAGTGCTTTAAAGTGTCCTGAGTGGGCGGACGCAGTAGGATACTCTTTAATAATCAGTTGTCCTTGAGTTTTCTTAGCAAGATTTGTAACCTTACTTTCAAACATCTGTTTTGGAAGTTCTCCAATATCTTGGATGGGAACGTTTAAAAGGTTTGCGTCAATTCTTTCAGCAATTCGTTCCTCCGCCATTTCAAGAGTGATGTAGAGAACGTTCCTGCCTTGCAATAAGACGGAAGAAGCAACATGGCACATAAAGAGACTTTTGCCGACACCCGTACCAGCAAGAGCGATATTGAGAGTCTTATTAGGTAAACCACCTTTTGTGATTTTGTTAAAGTATTCAAGATCAAATTCAATCTTCTCTTCCTTTCTATGGTAGGATTCATAACGTTCTTCGTAATCTAACAGATAATCGTGTCCAATGTGAGTATCAAAAGATACTGCTAGAGCATCAGAAAGAATGCTAGGAATAGCATCACGATTCTTCTTATCATCATTACCATCAGCAATATGAATTGACTCCATAAGTGCAAGGTAAATAGCACGATCACGACACCACTTTTCAGTAGTATCAACTAACCAATTAAACTCTGCCGCCTCATCATCCAGATAACTAATCATCTGAGTGATTTCTTTGAAAGAAGTATCATTAATGTCTTGACGCTTTTCTACTTCAATACAAAGAACTTCTTTTGTCGCTGGTTGGTTATATTCCTGAACAAATTTTAAAATTTCTTCAAATACTATCTTTTGATTTGTATCCTCAAAGTATTCCGATTTAATAAATGGAATAACTTTGCGAACATATGCTTCATTATGAAGAAGATTACGAAGAATCAGAATTTCAACTTTGTCCATGGGGCATATCAAATACAAATGTTATTCGGGTCTCATCACCGATATTAACGGTTCCATGAGGTAATTTATTATTAAACCAAAGAAGAGTTCCTGGTTCAACAATAGTAGTATCAGTTCCGCAAAAATACTGATAAGTTCCTAAAATAGAAAGATGATATCTATCTCTGGTTTGATAATAAGTTCCTTCATCAATATGTGCTCCAACAATCTCATCAACAGGAAGAGAAAGAAATCCGCAGCGATGTAATTCTCTATTACCAAACTCTTTACGAATAATCTTCCTTATTTCACTATGATGTTGATATGCTGGAGTTTTGATATTGATTTCAGAATCACCAACAAAATCTTCCTTTTTCTTGACACCACCCATTATAAGTTGAAGAGCACTTACTGGCAAGTCAGCAAATCCTCTATCAACTAAGGACTGAGAATCCTTCAGATGTTTCTGATGGTCCCAATCTTGTGGATATTTTTCAAGTTGATCTACAACTTTCTTTACATTTATTCCAGTCTTCAGAATCTTTATCACGAACCGTAACTGAACTCCTGCTTAGCAATCTCATCAAGTTGTTGCATTACTTCTTGAGTGAAATATACTTCAGGTTCCTTGAGAATTTGTTTGGCATAAATCTTTTTACCATCAATCTCATAACGTCCTGCGACATTCTTCCAGAGACCGCCAATCTCACCAAGTTCAAGAAGACCATAATAACGATCAAGTCCACGCTCGTCATAATAAAGACGAACTTCAACTTGTTTATTCTCCTTACTCAAACGCGATTTAGCAGTCTTAGCTTTGATAATATTGCCGACCACTTCTGTTCCATCTTTTTCTTTCTTTTTGCTGAGATAGATGATCGTACTTGCTGCGTACTTGAGTCCAGAACCTCCGCCCATTTCTTTTGTTGGTACATAAGCTCCGATGACATCGTATGTATGATTTGTGACAATGAGCGGTACATTTGCCTGTCCTAGTTTAAGTGTGAGCATTCGGAAAGCACCTTTAATAAGTTGGGATTTGGTCATATCCCTCACTTCTTTTTCATTCAGTGCATCATTGATTTCTTTACTTGTAGATAGCATTCCCAAAGAATCCAACACAAACATACAAGGTTTGCGTTCTTCTACTGGTGACTTTAGGTATATATCTACGGCTTTGAGTGCTTTTGTACGGAACTCCTCAATAGTAACAACATTGACAACAACCAAACGAGTAGTATCAATTCCACGAGATTCAATCAGTGATTTAGTAATAGCAGCCTCAGTGTCAAAGTAGAGGCAATAACCATCGGGGTTAGTATCAAGAAAATTCTTAACCACAGCGAGAGAAAAGAAAGTCTTTCCAGTAGAAGACTCTCCAGCAATAGCAGTAATCTTATTCCCAGATACACCACCAAATACGCTACCTGAAACCAGTGCATTAAAAATGTACGAACCTGTGTCAACATAAGTTTCAGTCTCATCAATGTCTGATGCTAATTTGGTGAAGTCATCACCAATCTCTTTTACAATATCTTTAAGAAAATCCATCACGCTACCATCCCGTATTGTTCACGAAGTATTTTTTTATAAGGTAAACCCTGTTCTTTGAGTTCTTTTACCAGTTTTAATTTTTGATAAAGTGCTACATCACCGCCAAGATGCATAGCACTAATAATAGTATTCAGTTCTTCGTCATTAATAGGCAAGTCCATCAAGCAAAAAATGATTCAAGGTTTACAGTTTTTTCTACAGACCACCCAATCGCATCAAGGATAATCTTGAGTGGCTCTAGAAATGCTTTCTCAAATTGTAGTTCATAGTCTATGTATTTGTCAAGATTAAGTTCCTTTGGAAACTCTTGAATAAAGGAAATAATATTCTCATGAATAGTATTTGGTTTCTTCAGATAAATGAACTTAATCTTCTCTCCATTTTGAATAAGAGAGTATTTGTTTGTTAGTTTGTTCTGTTTAATATAATGATTAAACAGAAGTGCTCCACGAACATGGATAGGGGTTCCTTTTATATAAATGTCCGATGAAGATTGATACTTTTGAACATCAGAAGCAGAGCGTGGAAATGAGATTTGTTCTGGAGGTAGTTTTCTAAACTCATTTCTAGCATTTTCAATAAAGTCAATCACTTCATCCTCAGTTCCACTCATCATAAGTTTAAGTGCATCCTTAATCATCTTGCGGCAAGGAGCAGGAGTAGAAGATTTGACTGCTTCAATGCCCATCATCTTCAGTTTAGGTTCCTCATATCGGACACCTTCGCTATCCCATACATTAAGAATATAACGCTTCTTAGCAGTCCAGATGCCACGGTCAGCAATATTCTCTCGCTTCATCTGCATCTTCTGGTCATATGCATTCACATACTCAGCCAGTTCTTGGTAAGAACTTTCAATATACTTTTCAAGTTCCAGCGAAGCGACCTTATCAAGGAACGCGACAATGCTTTCAGTAGTTTTCTCTCTTCCTTTGTATACAGTTTCAACCAAAGGACCCATATTAAGATAAATGGAATCAGTATCTGAAGCAATAACATAATCAACATCCTGAGTTTTAAGAACCTTATTCATATAAGAATTCATTTTACCTTCAATCCATCGGATAGACACCTGACCGCTGAGAGTAATTGCCTCCGCATTCTCAAGTTTGTAATACCTAAAGTATTGATTACCGATGGCACCATAAGCAGAGTTAAGAGAAATCTTCTTTGCCATCTGAATATTATTACAGCGAGCAATCTCTTTTACAAGTTCTTTGTTCTTTGTCTTTTCATATTGTTTCTTTGCCTCAATCATCTTCTTCTTAAAGATGACACGATCTTGATACATTTTCTCCATCAGTTCAGGAAGAAATCCACGAATGTCTTTACGGAACATTGCTCCGTTTGCACAAACAGCATAGTCTTTATACATCTCAAAAGTAAGATTCTTATTCAAAATCTTTTCTACATTAACTGAGGGATGTTTTTCATCCACAAGAGTTTCTGGAGAAATATTGTATTGCATAATCAAATGCGGATACAGAGAATTAAGGTCAAAGTTTACAACCCAATCATACTTACCTGGAATCGGTTCTTTTACATAGGCACCAGCATACTTTTCATTCTTCTGAGATTTATTCTTTGGAGGAATAACAATATTACGCTTCTTGAGATAGTTGTAGATAATATTATCCCACATGCGAACCTGATAGAACACATCAACATAGTTCACTTTAGCGTCATATGCCATCGTCAGAGCAAGCTCAATCAGTTTCATCTTGTCTTCCAAACGGTCAACAAGTTCCACGTCAACGATGTTATACTCAATAAACTTTTGCCAACCTTGAGTGTAGAAGTCTTTGAATGTATCAAACTCAGAGTGGTCCAGTTTCTTCTGTCCAAGTTCTACTTCAGCAATATAATCCAGACGATATGATTCCTGTGCTTTGTAAGTGAACTTCTTATAAAGATCAAGATAATCAAGTTGAGTCAATCCACCAACATCAAATGTTGTGTGCTTACGCCCTTGAATATAAGTCTCACCTTCCGTTACAAGTCCCCAGTTAGAGAAACGCTTCATGATTTTCTCACCAAGAACGCGATTCAGACGCTTACAAATATAAGGAATATCATACAACTGAATGTTCCATCCAGTCACAACATCGGGAACGTCAACCATCCAATAGTTGATGAAGTGATTCAATAACTCATACTCACTTGGACAGTGATGATAAGTTACATTACTTTGCTTGTTGTTAAATGGTTTAACACCCCAAGTAGTAATCTCTTTAGTTGTATAATCCTGAATTGTAATCGCAAGGATTTCTTCAGAGCAAGACTCCACATCAGGGAATCCTTCCTCCGAAGCAACCTCAATATCTAGGGTTACAAGTTTAATTTTACTGATATCAAACTTGATTTCATCTTCAGGATATTTCTCAGAAATATACTGACAAATATATCTGTCGTTACCAAATATTTCAAATCCAGCAACTTCATCATATTTCTTGTAGAACTCACGACAATCCCTTACAGTTCCGGGATTGATGGGTTCTACTGCTTCGCCACTTAATGTTCTATACTTGGAATCTTTTTTTGTCTTTACAAAAAGAGTTGGAAAAAACTCATCTCTTGTTTCAAATCTCTTACCATTCTCTACTCCACGAACCAAAAACTGATTTCCAATCAACTGAACATTAGTGTAAAATCTCATTCCTTAATCAAGTCCTCATATTTTTCAAGTAGAGTTGGGGTCGGATCAGCAAGTGTCAAAATCTTATCCGAACTCATCATAAAAGTTTTTTCCTTTGTATATCCACAAAGAAATGGTTCTAAAGTTTGGTCACTTCTGACCACAAATGGATTGACTAATTTACAATCAGGTTCTCCAATGTCAGCACCAACTTCTTCAATCTGACTTATCAGAATCAGATTGTTCATCAGTGCCAGAATTTTCGTTAGTTTCTTTTCCATGATTCATTACATCTTTTACATACATTTCTTTTAGTTTAACTGTTGGTTCTACCATTGTCACCAACCAGTCTGCTGGAACAGGAATTCTTTCATCAGCAGAAAGAGGAAGCCATGGATATAGAGAAACTTCAAAACCTGTTTTTTTCTCTGTTTCACCTTCTTCAACTAAACTAGGATTACGCATCCTAATCAAGCACGGTTTGTCCAAGTAATATCCAACTACCCTTTGATTCTCCTCCTCACCATAAACCATTTCGGTGACATCAGAAATCAAGTCTTCACCTGACTTAAGAAGCATTAATTTAATCGTCATAACACACTGCGACCTCCAGTTATTTTAGCAAGAAAAAAAGGAGGAGTCAACCTGGATTTTGCCAGGTGCTCCTCGCGCCGACGATATTCAATTCTATTTAGAGATAGTCCTTACGTGCGTGATGTTCCGGAACTATTTTCCCAAGTACGATCCGTAGAAGTCCGTCTTCGAATACAACTTCCCTAACTTCTGTGTCGTCGGATAAAGTCCACGCTCGTTTAAAACTTCTGCTAGCCACTCCCTTGTGGATAAACGTCCGTTCCGACTCTGTATCTTCTTTTTGTCCTTCGACAAAAAGTTTTCCATACTCTGTGAAAACATAAACCTCTCCTTTCTTAAATCCCGCTAATGCAATTTCCAAGTGAGATTCCACATTATTTATTTGCACCAAGTTATATGGAGGGTAGTTTGTTGTAGTTTCATGAAGGTTAAACAGACGATCAAAGTACTCGTCCATTCCAATGCTGTTTTTTGTAATCTTATCCATTAAAGCAGGAAGATCCGCAGCACTATATCTTGCGATGTTCATTGTGGTAGCTCCTTAAAAAAGCGAGTTTGTTTTGTGTGGACCCTTACGGCATCCACTACTAATTATACAAGATACAAAAAAAGAGGAGGGGTAAAAACCCAACCTCTTTTTAGGGTGTTCCGACTTTTGTAGAGTGCCGCACGAATGGCACAGGATTATTTATTCTGCTTCTTGAGTTTTTCCTTTCTTACCAATATTATACTTCTGTTCCAAAATCCAGTCACCTTTGTCCTTGTAAGCAAGAACTTTGATTTGATTGAGTGGTGCGATATCGGTTACAGCATCTTCCTTAACGACCGTAATTAGTCCCCAATCTGCAAGAAGACGAACAATACGATTACGTCTCTGAACATCATTCACGGTTAGGTTAGCATGTTTGCCATCAAGAGCAAACAGTTCCTTAAAGTGAACAATGAAGTATCTACCCTGTTTATGTAGAATATGACAGGATTGATAGAGTTTTTTCTCCTTTCTAGAAGCAACTCCGATACGAGTCAAAGTTTCACGAACTTTTAAAAAGTCATCAGGTTCATTAAGAATTACCTCTACCATTTGGTCCTGTGACCATTGAACAGTAGGTTCTACCGTAGTAGTCATTTTTTTCCTCCAATATCAAGTCGTTGTTTGATGAAAGTAATTTGTTCTGGTGTCAGGATTTTCAGTGCTTGGGATGCTTTCTCATTACTATAACCATAGTATGATTTAATACATTCTAAGTCGTTGACTTTATCCTTTCGGAGCCAGGGAGAAAATCTCTTCCGTTTCCTAAGAGTATTTAGATAAAACGAATATTGCATATCTTTGTCAAGTTGATGGTGAATATTCATTTCATTTGCATACATTACACAATCAATATGTCCAGACAAGCAACGATTAATAATAAATGGAGAGTAATCTTTAATATCCTCCGATAGATCTTCTTTTGTGAAGTTAATTGAATTCAGCCAGTCCTTCAGTTCCATAATTAAATAACAACAATTCTTTCCTTTCTTTTTGTTCTCGCATGTATTCACCAACCGAACGCATGGTATATGTCAAATCAAACTCACCAGTGTTCCAGTTTTTAAAACGATCCTTTACTAATTGATCTGAGTTATAACTAATCAGTTGATGCATAGGATAGCGAAAATCGCAATCGGCAGAAAACCTATCGTGATCAAATCCTTTGTGCATTGATCCCTTACGCCCATAGAGATTATCCTTAATATCATAAGGAGGATCAAGATACACAAAAGCAGTAGTGTCTCCATCCAACAGATAATCGTATGAGTAATTAGTTATACGCCATTTTGAGATTAACGTAGAATACTCAGGCAACTTTTCGATCCCCCGCAAACTGAAGTTGTTGTTAGAGGCTTGTTGCGAAAAGGATGAACTCTCTGTGAGACCACTGAAACTGCACTTATTGACAACATAGAAAGCCACAGCACGATCAATGCTAGGCAAATCTTTGTCATTGACTTGCTCCTTTGCTTTAAGAAAAAGTTCTTTTGCCAGGACAGGATTATTGTTTGTCGTCTTAAGATCTACAAGTTTATCCTTAAGATCAGTACCAAACATCTGGAGTTGTTGCCAGAAATTTACAAGAGGTTCGTAAAGGTCATTTACCCAAATATCTAGGTTAGGATACTTCTTGGTGATATAAATTGCAACACTTCCTCCTCCAAGGAAAGGTTCACGAAACTCCCTATAGTTACGAAGGTCTGGAAAATAAGGTCCCATCTTTTCACAAGCACGGGACTTACCACCTGGATACCTCAAAGGTGTCTTAAGAGATTTCATTCAAACTCTCCAGTTTTGTTACCTTTTTGCATTGGTGGATATGGGTCATAAACCTCACATGACACACGAATATCAGTACTTTTGGTTGCTTCTGCCATCTCACGATAACCAGACCCAAAATAAATCTGCCCACCAACTACGGCAACCGCCATAGCACCCCAGAAAATGTAATACCACTTTGATTTTACTTGATGTCTCATTTGAATTCACACTCAATCATAATTTCAGTTAGTGCTGCTAGGAGGTTAATTTCTTGATCAGCCACGAACGCACATTGGTATTGATACTTAGCAATAATAAGAACGGCAGCAGGGATAGATTGGGGAAGTAAGCAATCATAAGCGGAGTCATAAACCCTGCGAAGAAGGTGAGAAGCATCGTTGTCCAGGTTGGAGACCACCCACTTACGAACTTCTGGGAAGTTTTTGTCTTTGAGATTTTTGATGAGATCATTGATTTTTACATCAGAGAAAGAAGCAAGAATACCCGAATCAATTTTGCCGCCAGTAGAATATCTCTGACATTCATTCAAAACTCGTCGGAAGTCTGGAAAATGTTTGTTAATCAGTTCTGCAATGACTTTTTGATCATACGCAATACCTTCCTGATCCAAGATTGATTGAACTCGTTGAAAGAAACTTCCCGCAAGTTGGACTTTTTGCTTTCCTTTGATTGTGAAGTCAATGACCGCACATCTGGAGTGAAGAGGCTCAATAATCTTGTTCTTGTAATTACAGGTGAAGATGAATCGGCAGTTGTTATAAAATGCCTCAATATTTGCCCGTAGTAGGAGTTGAACATCATTACCGGTATTGTCTGCTTCGTCAATAATAATTACTTTGTGCTTAGAAGATCCTGTAAGTGAGACGGTCGAAGCAAAGTTCTTTGCCTGGTTCCGTACAGTATCCAGGAAACGCCCTTCGTCGGATCCGTTGATAACATAAAAATCTGCCCCTAGTTCATTACATAATGCTTTTGCAATAGTTGTCTTACCAATACCAGGGGGACCAGCAAGAAGCAGATTGGGAATCTCACCCTTTGCTACAAACTCCTTAAATGTTTTTTTAGTTTCATCAGGAAGAATACAATCATCAATTACTTGAGGACGGTATTTCTCCACAAAAAGAAATTCACTTGTCATAATTTAAATCCATTCAGGTTTTTTCAATTCACTGGTGGGAACAATCTCCCACCATTCAGTCCCATCAAAAATATACAACTTGTGGGTGTCCTTGTCAAGGAAACAATCACCTTTCCGATAGTTCATATCCATTTAGGTTTTCGTTCTGGCATACGAAGATAATTAGATGCAACCCAAGGTTTGGATGCGATATACATCTTGTAAGCAGTAAAAGTGTCAATGCTTGTGTCAAGTTTATATTCATCTGGCATAGCACGGGCAAATGGTGTCACCTCCGTAATCTTTCCTTTTGGAAACAAATAATAAGCATCTACAAGAGTCTTATAACAGGAGTGAGTTTTATTATACCGCAGGCAGTATTCATCAGACAAGTTCAGTCCCCACTTGATTAACCAGTAGGCATTATGGATACTCTCCATAGCCCACTTGGTACAGGGATGATTGCGGAATGCTCCTTTCTCGGTCTTGTAGGGGGTTCCATCTGCCTTAGGGAGAGTCCCGTACCCGTGCCCCCACTTGTCGGAGGCAACGATAGAGAGCATCTGACAGCACTCTAGGGGCATTTTAACAACGTGCTTGTCTGGGAGGCAGATGGCACTCTCAGCAGGCCAAGGAGAAGTGACAAAGATGTTCATCAACCAAATGTAGAATCAGGCTCCAGAGCAATATAATACACCAGATCGTGGTTCTTAGAAGTAAATTGTGACAAAAGTTTTTGTGACACGACCACCTCATAAGTTCCAGGGAGAATCTTAATGTTCTCTACTTTGAAGTTAAAGACAAATTCAGAATCGGTTTCACCAACAATAATAGAAAAATCATTAGAGGTGTCGTTCTTTTTATCGCGGACAACCAGTTTCACAACACCTGCTTCACCAACAGCAGAAATGTCTGGAAGTTGATATACAGCAGCTGCTTTAAGGAGTTTGTCCAGTTGCTCAGTGCTCAGTTCAAAACATACATCTTCACTAGGAAGATTGATTGCTTTGTCAGGAGGAGTGATGATGACGTTAGGATCGGCAAAGAAATACTTAGATCGCATCTTACCTTCACGAATGACCACGTATCCATCATTTACAAAATCAAGTTCTGGATTTTGATGCAGACCAAGACCATTTAGAAACTGATTAAGGTCATAGATACCAAAATCTTTAGGAAGTTCTTCAGTAATTGTTGCCTCAGCAAGAATATTCTTCATCACACTGATGGTGCGAAGTTTATTACCCTCCTTAAACAGAATTGACTGATTAATAGAGGAAAAGTTTTTAAGAACAGAGAGAGTATTATCAGAAAGTTTCATAATCAATAAGGAAAGTCAGAAGTAGTGTTTTTGTGGAGACCAGCAAAGTGATACAAAAGAATACAATAATGGATTGCTTTCAGAATGTCCATCTTAGATTTGCCATTCTTCTTACCAAAGCGAGAAAGATACTTGATGGCATTTGAACGAGTAAATGCTTCCGAGTCTCCAATACTTTCAATCAAATCAAGAGTCTGAGTTTTAGATTGCTCAGAAGTATAATGAGAATGATAGGTACTAGAAAGGTATTGCTCAATTTCTTTTAGAGTTTTATCTTCTTCATATTTCCAGAAACCGTTTTTGTTCGTATCTTCAGGCATATTCAAATTAAAAGTGATTGTATCAGGAGAAGAATTTCCAAAGTAAGTGAATGGAACAGATTGTGCGGCATAAACAAAATCTTGGGCACCATTAAAAGAAATGGTATCGGTTCCCTCACCACCATAAATTACAGTATCTCCCCAAGAACCCGCAAGTGAGTTTTCGTAAGTGCTCTCAAAGTTTTCAGACATTTTATTTCATAGTAAAGGTTAAAAAGAGGAGGCACATTGACCTCCTCATATTCTATCAAACAGACTTGTATGTGTCAATGGATTCTTCGGAAGGCATTTGGAAATCGGCGTCCACCTTGTCATAAAGTTCAAGGAATGCTTGCTTGGTTTCGTCATCAAAGCGATTCACGCAAACTTGGATTGCCTTTGCCTTGTCTTGGAAGATGCTGTAAGCACGGATAATGTGAACCAGGCGGCGGGTGCTGATGATTTCCTCAATACCACCATCATAGAAGGTCTTGCGGATAATATCACCCCAGTCCACCAGACGCTTACAGAAATCACGATCTTCCACACCAAGGTCCAGAGCAACACCTTCCAGGATCTTCTGTTCGGTCGCAGGGGCAGGATAGGACTGCTCAAAGGTCACGGGGAAGCGTTCCAGGAATGCCTCGTTGAGCACGTTGGTGCCAATGAAGCGACCATCATCAGAACCCTTACCCTTGGTGTTTGCGGTGGCAATCACATTAAAACCAGCAGCAGGTTTGACCCAGCGACCAATCTTTTTAAGGAACACACCCTTACCTTCTAGAATAGACTGAAGGCAGAGGATCTTGTTAGATGCAAGGTCGATCTCATCAAGGAGAAGGATTGCTCCTCGCTCAAGTGCTTCAATGACGGGACCGTTATGCCATGCAGTGTTCCCACCAACAAGCCTAAAACCACCGATAAGGTCATCTTCATCAGTTTCAATCGTAATGTTTACGCGAATCAGTTCACGCTTAAGTTGAGCACACGCTTGCTCCACAGAGAACGTTTTGCCGTTACCCGACAGACCCGTAATGAACGTCGGATAAAACAGACGGGACTGGATAATTTTTTTAACATCAGCAAAGTTACCAAACTTGACGAAGGTATCATCTTTTTCGGGAATAAGGTTTTGCTCTACAGGAGGAACCACAGCAGGTGCTTGGAAAGTACGTTCGATTTCTTCTACTTTTTGTTGCGTCACTTCAAGATTCCACTTACCACGACCAACTTTGAACTGGTCAAGTTTCTTAGTAACAGTTTGATAGTTAGCATCGTTCAGAGTACACCAGGCACGAATATCAGCACCTGTGATGGTGTTTCCATACAGGTTCTGGAGGGAAGTGCGGATGTAATCAGAGGAGAGTGCCATTCGTTTGCTTTGTTTCAACCTAGTCATTATAAACGAAAAAAGGGTCCTCTTGGGACCCCTGTGGTCAGTTTGCCAACTGGTTCTTGAGTTCTTCAAGGTACTCCTCACTTGCAATATGACCAGTGTAACCTGGATAATATTTTTTTACTAGTGCAGGAATACCCATAGCAGTTGTGCTGCTATTACACTCAATCCATACTTCTTTAGTATCGTATTTTACTACATGTTCAAATGGAAATCTAGTTTTCATCCCAGTTCACCCATTGCCTTTTGCTTACGCAGTTTCTTAGGATTTTTTGTTTTTGATGCTGAGAATGAACTATCATCTTCACTATCAGGATCTACAGAACTACGATGTCTTGTGCGTCTTTCTTCATCATCTAGTTTTGAACGCATTCTCTTTGCTTCATCGGGAGAATAGGTTCTACCACTGTTGTACCATTCCTTACCTACATGACCTCTCTTCTTAGCATCAGCAGAAGATTCTCTACGTTTGAGAGTTCTGCGGTTTGCTTTGAAATCTTTGAGAGACATACCCTCAGCGATTATCATAAACTCTTGAAAAGTTCTCATATTACTAAACAGTTTTTTATGTATTTAGGCAACAAGGGAAATGAACTCACCAAGAACTTTCTTGTTAAGTTTTTTAGTTTTCAGAGACTTCACAAAAGCAGATTTGATTTGAGACTTAGTGGCACATTCAGCAACCTCAAACTCAGTGTCCTGAGAAAGTGCAGTTGCAGACATTCCAAAGTAAGCATCATATCCAGAGTTGGTGATAGTAAAACTCT